>Ga0307374_10002685_pt1 | contig 31307 bp, 30 predicted proteins | sample OX3MG_FD_202532 | JGI IMG/M metagenome (GOLD analysis project Ga0307374, IMG submission 202532) | Soil microbial communities from Risofladan, Vaasa, Finland - OX-3 | ecosystem: Environmental > Terrestrial > Soil > Coastal area > Acid sulfate soil | place: Finland: Risofladan, Vaasa | collected... | reverse complement strand
TCGGGCCAGTTCGCCGCGGCTCCATGGCTCAGCGGCGGATCGCTCGCTTCCGCGATTGCTCGCAGGCCAATGCGATATCGCGCGGATCTGCCCGGGCGCGAATGTCGCCGGCGCGTCAGCCAGGCGTCGCGCGACTGGCGCGGTCTCGCCCGCGTCGCCGGCGGCGTACGGTCTTCGGCCAGACGCCGAGCCGGCGCGCGGCCCCGCGAACCCCGATCCACGCCGCCGCCATGGACGCAGGGCTTTGGCGTGGAGGTCGAGCCATCGGTGCCGGCCGGCATGCTCGCCGCGTTGCGCGACCGCGGCCACGACGTGGCGCCGCTGGGCAAAATCGCCGGCGGCATGAGCGCGATCCGCTTCTATCCCGACGGCACGATGACCGCCGCCGCGTGCTGGCGCGCCGACGGCACGCCGATCGGGCTGGGCGGCGGCCTGGCGCGGCGTGCGGTTCAGGCTGGAACAGGCGCGCTCGCAACGCGACGCTTAGGCGCGCCGCCGCAGCACGGCGTCGCGGATCAGCGGCATGCGGTCGTTGCCGAAATACATATCGTCGCCGCCGACGAACATGGTCGGCGAGCCGAAGCCGCCGCGATCCATCAGCTCCTGCGTCGTCGCCCGCAGGCCGTCCTTGATCGCCTGCTGCTCGATGCCGGCGAAGAAGCTGTCCGCATCGACGCCGGCCGTGCGGCAGATCTCGGCCAGCACCGGCGCTTTCGAGATGTCCTGGTCGTCGCCCCAATAGGCCGCGAACGTGGCGCGTGCGAACGGCACCAGTTTGCCCTGCGGCTCCAGCAGGATGCAGCCGCGCATCGCCTTCACGCTGTTCACCGGGAACACCGTCGGCCGGTAGTGCATGCGCAGGCCGAGATAGCGCGCCCAGTCCATCTGGTCCTTCTTGCCGTAGGCCTGCTTCAACGGCACCGGCGCCTCGCGCGCATTGTGCACGCTGGGGTTCACCGCGTTGAACACGCCGCCGACCAGGATCGGCCGCCAGGCCACCGTGGCGCCCAGTTCCTGTTGCAGGCGCAGCAGAGTCTCGAACGCGAAATACGTCCACGGGCTGGAACAATCAAAGAAGCACTCGATATCGGCCATGCGGTCCTCCTTGCGTCGGCAGCGACAAGCCTAGCGGAGCCCGGGTGGAAGCTCCATCGTTGACGCGGCCGGTCCGAGACGGCATCAACCCGCGCGACAAATCCGGGACGACACGCGTGACCGATCCGAAACCCGATATCGTGCTGGTGCACAGCTCCGACCTGCATGTCGATGACGAACCCGCCGAGCCAAGCTATGGCAGCGACGGCACCGCGGGGCTGCGCTGGGTGCTGGACACCGCGCCAGGTGGACGCCGATCTGGTGCTGCTGGTCGGCGACACGTTCGACAACAACCGCCAGAGCGCGGCCATCCTGCAACGGGTGACGCAAATGCTGGCCGATGCCGGCCGGCCGGTGGTCATTCTCCCCGGCAACCACGATCCGCTGACGCCGGACTCGGTGTATCGCCGCAGCGGCATCGCCGCATTGCCGGAGGTCCACGTGATCGGCCTGACCCACGAACATTCGGTGGCGTTCCCAGAGCATGAGCTGGAGATCTGGGGCCACGCGCACCAGCACTACGACGACATGGTGCCGCTGCGTTCGCCGCGGCCGCGCGCCGCGCGGTGGCACGTCGCGCTGGCGCATGGTCATTACGAACCCGACGGGGTGCCGCCGCTGCGCCCGTCCTGGCTGATCAGCGACCGCGAGATCGCCGCGACCGGCGCCGACTATCTCGCGCTCGGGCACTGGAACCGCGCGGCACAGGTGGGCGACGGCGCAGTGCCGGCCTACTATTCCGGCTCGCCCGACCTGGCCGGCACGGTCAACCTGGTGCGGCTGAGCCCCGGCGACGGCGTGGTGGTGACGCGCGAGCCGGTGCGGCGGCGCTGACCGCCACCTGCCGTTGCGCAGCCTGCTGCGTGGGGAAGCGTCAGCCGGTGGCCGCCACCTCCAGCACATGATCGGCGATCGCCTGCGACGCGGTCAGTCCGGGCGATTCGATGCCGAACAGGTTGACCAGTCCCGGCACGCCGTGCGTCTGCGGCCCTTGCACGACGAAGTCCTGCGCCGGCGCGCCGCGCGGCACGATCTTCGGGCGGATGCCGGCATAGCCCGGCTGCAACGCGCCGTCCCGCAGCGCCGGCCAGTATTTGCGCACCGCGGCATAGAAGCCGTCGGCGCGCGCCGAATCGACGGTGTAGTCGATGTCGTCGATCCACTGCACATCCGGCCCGAACCGCGCCTGGCCACCGAGGTCGATCGTCAGGTGCACGCCCAGCCCGCCGGGCACCGGCACCGGATAGATCAGTCGCGAGAACGGCGAGCGGCCGGACAAGGTGAAATAATTGCCCTTGGCGTAGTATGCCGCCGGCACGCGATCCGCCGGCATGCCGGCGATCCTGCCGGCCAGAAGCGGCGCGTGCAGCCCGGCGGAATTCACCAGCAGGCGGCAGCGCAGATGGGTCGGCTCGCTGCCGCCGACGGATACGTCCAGGCCGCCGCGCACAACCTGGGCGGCGACCACCGGGCTGAGAAAAGCGCAGACGGCACCGGCATTTTCCGCGTCGCCTTGCAGCGCCAGCATGTAGGCATGGCTGTCGATGATGCCGGTCGCGGGCGACAGCAGCGCGCTGGTGCAGCGCAGGTTCGGCTCCAGCTCGGTCGCCTCGGACGCCGAGAGCATGCGCATGCCTTCGACGCCGTTCGCCTCGGCGCGCCGCTTGATGCCGGCCAGCAGCGCGGCTTCCTCGGCGTCGGTGGCGGCGATCAGCTTGCCGCAGTTGCGGTGCGGCACGCCTTTCTCCTGGCAATAGCGATACAGCGCGCGGCGGCCGGCGACGCAGAACCGTGCCATCAGGCTGTTGGCGGGATAGTAGATGCCGGCATGGATCACCTCGCTGTTGCGCGAGGACGTTTCGGTGCCGATGCCAGCCGCGGCCTCCAGCACGATCACCTCGCGGCCGGCCAGTGCCAGGGCGCGCGCCACCGCCAGGCCCACCACGCCGGCGCCCACCACGATGCATTCCACTGCGTCCACGCATTTTCTCCCGCCGGCCCCCGGCCGTTTCCGTTCGGCGCCGCGTCGTACCACGAACTATCCGGTGGGCGGCTTCGCACCGGCACGGCGGCAACCATCCGGCCTTGGCCGCGTGACGATCGAAGACTCAACCGCCCGGCGCGCCCTGCGTGTTGACATACATCGCGTAGAGGCTGTGGCTCGCCGCCATGAACAGCCGGTTGCGCCAGCGCCCGCCGAAGCACAGATTGGCGCAGCGTTCCGGCAGGCCGATGTGGCCGATCGGCGCGCCGGCATCGTTGAACACGCGGACGCCGTCGAGTTCCGCGTCGCCCATGCCCCAGCCGCACCAGAGATTGCCATGGATATCGACGCGGAATCCGTCCGGCGTGCCGGACCCGGCATCGATGAACACGCGCGGATTGGCCAGCCGCGTGCCGCCGGTCACGTCGTAGGCGACGATCTTGCGCGTCGGCTGCGCGCGCGACGCGACCACGTACAGCGTCGATTCGTCGGGTGAGAAGGCGAGCCCGTTCGGCCCTTCCACGTCATCGGCGACAATGCTGGTTTCGCCGGTTCGGCCGTCGATGCGATAGACCGTCGGCGGCAGTTCCGGGTCGGCCCGTTCGCCTTCGTAATAGCCGAGAATGCCGAACACCGGATCGGTGAACCAGATGGAGCCGTCGGACGTCACCACCACGTCGTTCGGCGAGTTCAGCCGGCGGCCCTGGTAGCGGTCGATCAGCACGGTGATCGAGCCGTCATATTCGGTGCGGGTGACGCGCCGGCCGCGATGCTCGCAGGTGACCAGGCGTCCCTGGCGGTCGCGCGTGTTGCCGTTGGCGTTCCAGGACGTCTTGCGAAACACGCTGACGGCGCCGGTCTCTTCCTCCCATTTCAGGATGCGGTCGTTGGGAATGTCGCTCCAGAGCACGTAGCGCCCGTCGCCGACATAGACCGGGCCTTCCGACCAGCGGCAGCCGGTCGCCAATTGTTCAACCGAGGCGAGTGGCAGGCGAAACTGGTTGAAGCTGGCGTCCAGCACCCGCACCGCCGGGTCAGGATAAATTCGGCTCGGTTCCCACATGGCGCGTCCCCCTTGGTTTGCGGGCGCGATGCTAGCGGCGCGCGCGGTCAGGGCAAGCCGGCACGCGCGAGATGCGGGCCGGGCGGCCGCCGCCATGTCACCTGATCCGGGTCATTCCCGACAAGCCCCGCGTGGACCTACCACCGGCCACCGTCCACCACCCATAATTGGCCGCTGCACATCCGGCTGTCGTCGGACGCGAGCCACAGCACCAGGCGCGCGACATCGGCGGGCATCACCTTCTCCTTCAGGCTCTGCGCGCGCATCAGGTTGGCTTCCGCCTCGGGCGTCAGCCACAGCGCGATCTGCCGCTCGGTCATGATCCAGCCGGGGATCACGGTGTTCACGCGGATCCGGTCGCCGCCCAGGTCGCGGGCCATGCCGCGCGTCAGGCCTTCCACCCCGGCTTTCGCCGTGGTGTAGGCGGGCATGCCGCCCTGCATGTTGTGCCAGCTCACCGAACCGAAATCGATGATGGAGCCGCCGCCGGCCGCGCGCATCATCGGCGCCACCGCCTGGATGGCGAAGAACTGGTGGCGCAGGTTGTTCGCCATGCGCTCGTCCCAGAATTCCGGCGTCACGTCTTCCCATTTGTGCCGCTGGTCGTTTGCGGCGTTGTTGACCAATACGGTGATCGGCCCGAGTTGCCGCGCGGCTTCGGCGATCGCGGCGCGCAACGCCGCGATGTCGCGCAGGTCGCAGTGCTGGTAGAACGGCGCCGGGTGGCCGGCCTCGCGCAACCTTGCCGCCAGCGCCAGCGCCGGTTCGTCGGCGATATCGACGAACGCCACCCTGGCGCCTTGCGCCGCGAACTGCGTCACCTCCTCGGCGCCGATGCCGCTGCCGCCGCCGGTGACGAACACCACGCGGTCGCGCAGGCTGGGATAGGTCGCGAACTGCCCGTTCATGCGGCGCGCTCCTGCAATTGCCGCACCACCGCATCGACGATCGCCTGTGGCGGCGGTGCGACCGAGACGGTGACCGGGCGTTCGTCCGGTCCCGGTTCTTCCAGCGCGGCGAACTGGCTGTCCAGCAGGGCAGGGGGCATGAAATGGCCCTTGCGCGCCGCCATGCGCGCCGCGATCAGGGGTTTGTCGCCGCGCAGATAGACCAGCACCACGTCGGGCCGGTCGCCGATCAGGACGTCGCGATAGGCGCGCTTCAGCGCAGAGCATGCCACCACCGCGGATTCGCCGCGCGCGCGCATCGCGTCGATCTCCGCGGCGATGGCGCGCAGCCAGGGCCCGCGGTCCTCGTCGGTCAGCGGGATGCCGTGGCTCATCTTTTCGATGTTGGCCGGCGGATGGAACCTGTCGCCTTCCAGCAGCGGCCAGCCCTCGCGTTGCGCGACACCCTCGGCGATGGTCGTCTTGCCGCTGCCGGAGACGCCCATCATCACCGCGATGGTCATTTTTTCGGCGCCGCCTCGAGCGCTGCCTCGACATGGCCGCCGAAGCCGAAGCGCATGGCGGAGAGGATCTTTTCCGCGAACGTGTGCTCCTGGCGCGAACGGAAGCGCACGAACAGCGAGGCGGCCAGCACTTCGGCCGGTACCGCTTCCTCGATCGCCGCCTCGATGGTCCAGCGGCCCTCGCCGGAATCATCGACGTAGCCGGAGAATTTCTCCAGATGTTCGTCGGTGGCCAGTGCGCTCGCGGTCAGGTCGAGCAACCAGGAGGAAACCACGGAGCCGCGCCGCCAGACTTCCGCCACGTCGCCCAGGTTGAGTTCGAACCGTTCATCCGCCGGCAGCTTGTCGGAGCGGCGGTTGCGCAGGATGTCGAAGCCTTCGGCGAAGGCCTGCATCATGCCGTATTCGATGCCGTTATGCACCATCTTCACGAAATGCCCGGCGCCGACCGGGCCGGCATGGATGTAGCCGCGTTCCGCGCGCGGGTCGCTGCCTTCGCGGCCATGCGTACGTTCGATCGTGCCAACGCCGGGGGCGAGCGCGGCGAAGATCGGGTCGAGGTGCCGCACCGCGTCCGTCTCGCCGCCGATCATCAGGCAGTAGCCGCGCTCCAGGCCCCACACGCCGCCTGAGGTGCCGCAATCGACGTAGCGTATGCCTTTCTGCTTCAGCGTTCGCCCGCGGCGGACGTCGTCCTTCCAGTTGCTGTTGCCGCCGTCGATGATGATGTCGCCGGCCGACAGCAGCGTGCCGAGTTGCTCGATCGTCTGTTCGGTGATTTTCCCGGACGGCAGCATCACCCACACCGCGCGCGGTGTTTCCGTCAGTGCCTTCACGACTTCGGCCAGGCCGCCGGCGCCCTGCGCGCCCTCCTTGCCGAGGCCCTGCACGGCGGCGGCGTTCGCGTCCCACACCACGCAGGAATGTCCGGCACGCATCAGCCGGCGCGAGATGTTGGCGCCCATCCGGCCGAGGCCGACCACACCGATCTGCATTGCTGTTCTCCGTTCTGTCGCAATCGCCGCGGCGTGAACCGGTTCGCCCGTTGCCGCTTCGTTGTTTGCCGGGTTCAACCTGCCACACTGCGCCGGGTTGGCAAGCGGCGGCGGCGGCCACGTATCCGTGTCATCGCCGGCAATCGGACAGGAGGCGTCGGAACGTCAGGCCGCCGCGGCCAGTTGCCGCGGCCGGTAGATCGCGATGTGCGTGACGCGGGCGATCGGCGTGCGCTCGTTGGCCAGCACCAGGGCGTCGATCTCCACCCATTTGTGGCCCTTGTGCTCGTAGTTCCTGGTCACCCGCGCCCGCACGCCCAGCGTGTCGCCGACGCGCGCCACGCCGAGGTTCCGTACCGTGCTGCCCATGTGCATCCAGGCCGGCAGCACCACGTTGTGCGACAGCGCCCAGTTGCAGCAGCGCAAAATCGTGCCGGGATGCACGAGGCCCTCCGCCGCGTAGAGCGGGTCGGTCTCGCGCGTGTCCGACAGGTCCCGCGCCTGGTAGTCCGGTGTCACGGTCAGCGGGGTCATCCCCAGAAATCTCCCGACCGGCAGCGATTGTTCGTCGGCCGGCGGGCGCGCGTCATGCGAGGGCGGGGTGGCCGGGGAAAAATCGTCCAGCGCAACAGGGACCGCCGCCTCCGGCAACGCCGCGCGGCCAGTGGCGCACAGCACGCCCATGCTGGTCACTTGCAACGCCAGCCCGTCGGCATCTTCCGTGGCGGCGATCTCCGCGATGTCGCCTTCATAAACCGGCCGGGCGAAGCGCGCCTCGCCGGTGCCGCGTTCCAGCCAGGCGCGGCCCCAGCGCTGCACCGGCAGGTGCGTCATGTAGGCGTAAACATGCACGCCGCCGACCAGCCCGCCACAAAACCCGAAGCGCTGCGCGGTGGCGTCGTCGTGGATCTTGTTTTCCGACGCCTTGGCGGTGTTATAGGCCGACACGTGGTACGGCGGCAGGGACATGGCGGCGCTCCCGCGTCAAATTGTGCCCGAACGCAGTGGCGGTCACGCCACTGCCCTCGCGGCACCCTCACCACCCGGCGCAAGGCGCCGGGCCCCTCCACTCCCGCGGCGCGGGAGTGGATATTTGTCAGTTCAACGCCCAGAGGCCGACTTCGTAGCCGGGCACGAAGTTGCGATTGCTCATGTCCGGGTTGCGGTTGACGAACACCCGGTTGAACATCGGGTGCCGCATGCTGCGCGTCTCATGCTCGATGCGGAATAGCGGCTTGTTGCTGTCCACATCGACGATGTCGAGGAAGCGGTACTGGTGCTGGTCGCTCTCCTCGCTGACCAGGCCGCGCTCCAGCAGCTTCTTGTGCGGGCCGGAGAAGTCGGCCAGCGTGATCTGGATGTGGTGGCCGTCGTATTCCGGCAGCGGCTTGTCGGTCTCGCGGTAGATCACCTTGCTTTCCATCGACGTGCTGGCCCAGGCGTAGCAGCCCCGCTCGTCCTTCGCCACGCCGGCGATGCCGCCGAGAATCTCGGTGTAGAAGCGGGCGATGCCCCACAGCGAGGTGCCCTCCGGCACGTCGAATTCGACATACGGCATGCCGACGCGCATGGCGCCGAACCGCGCCCGATCGGGCGTGTGCACGCGGATGCGGTTGCCCCAGGGGCAGATGGTCTCGACCCCGTCATTGCTTTCGCAAAAATCGAATTTCGTGCCTTCCAGGTATTTCCGCACGCCGGACAGGCGGCGCAGCAGCGCCTCGCGATCCGGCATCACCAGCGCCGTGGTGCCGCGCACCACTTGCGGGTCGCGCGTCGGCAGGTGGAACTGGCCGCGCCCGACATTGACCCACATGTTCTCGACGCCCGCCATCAGGTACGGGTCGCGCGTCAGGCCGAGGCCCATGAAGTAGAACGCCGTCGCTTTGTGCTGGTCGGGCACTGTGACGTTCACGTGACCAAGCTCCACGATATTGCCGAGGTCCTCGACCCTGCGGTCGAACTGCGGCATTGCCATCGCGTCATTCATCGGTGTCTCTCCCCTCTGCCGGAATTCCATCCAATGGGCCATGTTAGCGCCTGAGGACGGGTATGGTCCATGCCCCGCCTTTCGGACGATGCCAGGACCGCGCGAGGAAACCAACCGATGGAAGCAGCGTCCGGCCCGCCCCGGGACCAGGACGGCGAGACCAGCGTGACGGCGCCGCGTCCCGGCCTGCGCGACCTGCTGCGTTCGCGCCGCTTCCTGCGCCTGTGGTCGATCGGCGGCTGCGTCAACGCGATGCGCTGGTTCGAGGTGCTGGCGGCGGCGCTGTTCACGCTGGACGTCACCGGTTCCGGCCTTGCCGTCGCGATCGTCTCCGCCGCGCGCACCATGCCGATGCTGTTCCTCGGCGCCTTCGCCGGCGTGATGTCGGAGGCGGTGGATCGCAAGCGCGTGCTGGTCATCGGACAACTGGCGAGTGCCGCCGCCTCCGCGACGGTTGCACTCCTCGGTGCGTTGGGCGCCGCGCGGCCATGGCACGTTGCGCTGGCCGCGCTGGTCGCCGGCACCGTCTGGTCCACCGAAATGTCCACCCGCCGCCGCATGGTCGGCGAGAGCGTGCCGCCGGCCCTGCTGCCGCGTGCGGTGGCGCTCGACACGCTGACCAACTCGGTGACCCGCATGATCGGCCCGGTGCTTGCCGGCACGTTGTACCAGGTCGCCGGCCTGGCCGGCGCTTTCGCGCTGTCCGCGCTGGTGTACCTGTTCGCGGCATGGCTCGCCGCCGGGCTGCCGCACCAACAGCAAATCCGCCGGCTGGTGCTGAGCCAGGTGCCGCGCGACCTCGCCGAGGGTTTTGCCTTCGCGCGCGGCCACACCGTCATCGCCGGCGTCCTTCTGGTCACCATCGCGATGAATTTGCTCGGGTTCCCCTATGCCGCGCTGGTCGTACCGATCGGGCGGCAGCATTTCATGGTGTCGCCCACGCTGGTCGGCGTGATGGCGGCATCGGAATCCTTCGGGGCGTTCCTGGGCGGCCTGTGGCTGGCCGGTGGCAACCCATCGGGCCGGGGCCGGAAGCTGATGGTCGGCGGCTCGCTGTTGTTCCTGGTCTGCGTGGCGCTGATGCCTCTGGCGCCGCTGTTTCCCGTGGCCTGTGGCCTGCTGGTCGCCGGCGGTTTCGGCTCGGCGGCCTTTGCCAACATGCAGACCTCGTTGGTCATCACCCACGCGCCGCCGCATATCCGTTCGCGGCTGATGGGACTGCTGACCGTGTGCATCGGTAGCGGCCCGGTCGGCATCCTGCTGGTTGGCGTGCTGGCCAGTGTCATGGGGCCGCTGCGCGCGGTGGATGCGATTGCGTTGACGGGATTGGCGGCGGTCGCGGCGGCTGGGATAGTCTGGCGGCGCAGCGAACAACGCCGGCCGGCGGTGACGGCACACGCAGCATGGGGAGAAGAGCGATGAACCCGATTGTGGAGACGACAGGCGGCAAGCTGCGCGGTGCGCTGACCGGCGGCGTCGCCGCGTTCCGCGGGGTGCCCTACGGCGCTTCGACTGCCGGCGCCAACCGCTTCATGCCGCCGCGTCCGCCGCAGCCCTGGGCCGGTGTGCGCGACGCGCTGGACTATGCTGGGCAGGCGCCGCAGGCGCGGCTCGGGCCGGCACCGCGAGCCGAGATGGTGGATTTCTCCGGTCCGCCGGACCCATCGCCGGAGACCGAGGATTGCCTGACGTTGAACGTCTGGACGCCGGCGGCGGAGGGCACGGCGAAGCGGCCGGTGATGGTGTGGCTGCACGGCGGGGCATTTTCGTTCGGATCGGCGAACAGCCTGCGGCTGCAGGGCATGCGGCTGTGCCAGCGTGGCGACGTCGTGCTGGTGACGGTGAACCAGCGGCTGAACATCTTCGGCCATCTCGACCTGTCGGAGCTCGGCGGCGCGGAGTACGCGGCGTCCGGCAATGCCGGCACGCTCGACATGGTCGCCGCGTTGCAATGGGTGCGCGACAACATCGCCGGGTTCGGCGGCGATCCGGGTTGCGTGACGATCTTCGGCGAGTCCGGCGGCGGGGGAAAGGTCAGCACGCTGCTGGCGATGGCGTCGGCGCGCGGGCTGTTCCACCGCGCCATCGTGCAGAGCGGTGCGTCGGTGCGGCTGCGCACGCGCGACCGTGCCGCGAAGCTGACCGAGGCGGTGATGCACGAACTCGGATTGACGCGGGCGGCGCTGGCGGACCTCCACGCGATGCCGATGCGGCGATTGCTGGCCGCCATCGGCCCGGCCCAGCAGGCGATCGGGCCATCGCCCTGGCCGCTGCTGGATCGCTATCCGTTCGGCCCGGTGGTGGATGGCACCCTGCTGCCGCGCCAGCCGTTCGATCCCGATGCAACGCCGGTGTCCGCCGACATTCCGCTGGTCATCGGCGACTGCACGCACGAGGCCGCGCTGTTTCTCGCGCACGACGACAAGGTGTGGCATCGCACGTTGACCGACGCCGAATTGCATGCGCGGGTCGCCGCGGTGGCCGGCGCGCAGGCGGATCGCGTGGTGGCGACGTACCGGCGGCTGATGCCCGGTGCGGGCCCGGCCGAGCGGTTGATCGCCACACTCACCGACTGCAATTTCCGTATCCGCTCGCTGCTGATGGCCGAGCGCAGGGCGCGGCAGAGCGGGGCGCCGGTGTGGATGTACTCGTTCGCCTGGCGGACGCCGCTGTTCGACGGGCGGTTGGGCGCGCCGCACGCGATCGACGTGCCGTTCACTTTCGATACGTTGGAGTTCACCAACGCCACGGACCGCAGCGCCGCAGCCCACGCGTTGGCGGCGACGATGTCAGGCGCGTGGGCAACGTTCGCGCATGCCGGCGTGCCGGGTCATGCGTCGCTGCCGGCGTGGCCCGCCTACTCGGAGGCGCGGCGCGCGACGATGGTGCTGGATGCGGATTGCCACGTGGCGGACGATCCGGGCGCGGAGACGCGGGCGCTGTGGGCGGAGATTGCGGGAGCATAAACCACACGCCGGGGGGCGTGAGGCAACCGCCCCGCCGCCCCGGTCTCATTCGCCGGCCCACGGGTCGGGCCATAGGCCCGTCCGAGGTCCGGCTCTGGCCTGCATCCAGCTATGTCGGTGCGGCAAACGTCACTGTGGCGATTGGTGTACGGACAATCTCCGCACGGTCCCTGCACGGATATCGTCCGTACGCTATCGTGGCGTTCACCGGCCAGGGCCGGTGACAACCCGAGAACAGCCAGCGGCCGACAGGGGCCGCCAAGAGGATATTCATGACAATTGCAAAAACGCGGGAAGCGAAGGTTGAGAGGCTGGAAGTACGTTTGACGCCTGCCACCAAGTCTCTGCTGAGTCATGCTGCCCAGCTCAGGCACACAACACTGACGGAGTTCCTGGTATCCGGCGCCGTCAGGGCGGCCGAGGACGCCCTGGTTTCGCCCCGGGTATTTGAGGTCAACACGGACCAGGGATGGAACACGCTCATGGACTTGCTTGACGAGCCCAGCAGTGCGGAACCCAACCCGCGGCTTGTATCGCTGCTGAGGAATCCGACCTGAACGCCAGGATATGACGAAGGCCGTTTCGGGCGACATTGAACCGTTACGGATAAATCATGATGTTGCCGCTTTCTCTTGCGGTCAGCCGGCACTGGACGGTTGGCTTTGCACGCGGGCACTGCGGAACCAGCCAACCGGCGACTCCCGTACGTTTGTCCTATCGGACAGCGGGAGTGTCGTCGGGTTCTACGCCCTGACCACAGCGTCGGCTGCGCGAGTCGGCCTGCCCGGCGCCTTGCGCCGTAACGCTCCAGATCCGGTCCCGCTCATGTTGCTTGGGCAACCGGCCGTCGCGACGAGCCATGGCGGAAAGGGCCTGGGCCGCCGGCTGCTGCGGGACGCGTTGCTGCGTGCCGCCGCGGCTTCCCGGAACGTCGGGTTCCGCGCTCTGGCGACGCACCCGATCGATGACCAGGCGGAGGCGTTCTACCGCCGCTTCGGCTTTACGGTGGTGCCGGACTCGCAACCGCGGCTGATGGTGTTGCCGCTGCAGCGGCTGGTGGCGGCTTTGGAAGCAGCCCGGCAGTAGAGCCGTCGTTCTACCGGTCCGATTGCGAAACCGTACCCGACGGTTCGCGCGCGACGCAATACGTGTGCTATACTTGTTCGTATGCGCAAGAAGCTCACCATCACCGTGGATGCCGAAGTGCATGACAGCCGCCACGCGGTCATCGGCCGCCGGCGCATCAGCCGTTTTCTGAATGACCTCGCGCGGCCGCACGTCACCACGCCGGACCTCGCCGCCGCCTATGGCGCCATGCCTGCCGATGCGGCCCGCGAGCACGAAGCCAATGCCTGGAGCGAAGCACTGATCGGCGACGTGTCATCCGAGCGGCGCGGCGGCTGACCTGCCGCGCCCGCACCAGGGTCAGGTCCGGTGGGTGGCGTTCGACCCTCGGTCGGCGGGGTAGCCTCACGCCGCCTTGGTATTCCCGAACAGCCCACCCAGCCGCGCCAGCGTCGCCAGATGCGCGTCGGCGTCGCCGAACAGCATGTCGATCATCGTCATGCGCTTGAAGTAGTGGCCGACCTTGTATTCCATCGTCATGCCGATGCCGCCGTGCAACTGGATCGCCTCTTGGCCGATATGCTTGCCCGAACGCCCGATCTGCACCTTCGCCGCGGCGATCGCGCGCCGGCGCTCCGCGGCGTTCTCCTCCGCCGCCATCACAGCCGCGAACATCGCCATGCTGCGCGCCTGTTCCAGCGCCACCAGCATGTCCACCGAGCGGTGCTGCAACACCTGGAACGAGCCGATCGGCCGGCCGAACTGCTGCCGCGTCTTCAGGTATTCCAGCGTCGTCTCGTGCATCGCCTGCATCGTGCCGACGGCTTCGGCGCACAGCGCGGCGATCGCCTCGTCCACCACATGCTCGATCGCCGGCAGCGCGTTGTCGCTCAGCACCGCATCGGCGGCGACCCGCACGCCGGCGAGAGAAACTTCCGCCGCGCGCAGCCCGTCCTGCGTGGGGTAGCCGCGCCGGGTCACGCCGGCAGCGTCCGCATCGACCAGGAACAGCCCGACGCCGCCGCGGTCGCGCCGGCCGCCGGCCACGCGCGCGGTCACCAGCAGCGTGTCGGCGCAGTCGCCGTGCAACACCACGCTTTTCGCACCGTCGAGCACGTAGCTGTCGGCATCCTTGCGCGCGGAGGTGGCCACGTCGGCCAGGTCGTAGCGCGACTGCCGCTCGACATGCGCGAAGGCGAGTTGCAGTTTTCCCGTGATGATCCGCGGCACCAGCGCGGCGCGCAGCGCGTCGCTGCCGGCACGGCGCAGCAGCCCTCCGCCGAGGATCACCGTGGCGAAATACGGCTCCAGCACCAGGCCGTGGCCGAACGCTTCCATGACGATCATGGTTTCCACCGCGCCACCGCCAAAGCCGCCGAGCTTTTCCTCGAACGGCAGGCCGAGCAGACCGAGCTCGGCGTACTGGTTCCAGACCGCGGCGCTCCAGCCGGCGGGCTCGGCCAGGTATTTCTTCCGCTGCACGAAGGTGTAATGATCGGCGATCAGCCGCTCGACGCTGTCCTTCAGCAGGCGTTGTTCGTCGGTCAGGTCGAAGTCCATGTGTCCCCCGAATCACTCGCCATGGCCGGCGCAGGCCAACATTCTCCCCCTCCCTCAAGGGGAGGGGGAGGTTCTTGCCTCGCTCCCACCTGCGTTACAGCCCCAGTATTGCTTTAGCAACAATATTGCGCTGGATTTCGTTGCTGCCACCGTAGATCGACACCTTGCGGTAGTTGAAATACATCGGCGCCGCCTCGGTGGCGTAGTCGGGGCCGATCGTCGCCTCGTTGCGGCCGTCGAAGTCGCGCTGGTATGGCAGCGCATACGGCCCGACCACTTCCATCACCAGCTCGGTCAATTGCTGCTGGATGGCCGAACCTTTCAGCTTCAGGATCGACGACGCCGGGTTCGGCCGCCCCTTTTCGCGCTTGCGCTCGTCGGCGACGACGCGCAGTTGCGTCATCTCCAGCGCCTTCAGCTCCACCTCCACCGCCGCCAGCTTCTCGCGGAAGCGCGGGTTGTCGATCAATGGCGTGTCCCCGACGCGCTCCATCGACGCCAATTCCTTGATGCGCGCCACCTTGGCCTTCGACGCGCCGACCCGGGCGATGCCGGTACGTTCGTTGCCGAGCAAAAATTTGGCGTAGTCCCAGCCTTTGTTTTCCTGGCCGACCAGGTTCTCGGCGGGGACTTCGACATTGTCGAAGAACACCTCGTTCACCTCCCGCCCGCCGTCGATGGTGACGATCGGCCGCGCGGTGATGCCAGGCGTTTTCATATCGACCAGGATGAACGAGATGCCCTCCTGCTTCTTCGCCGCCGGATCGGTGCGCACGAGACAGAAGATCCAGTCGGCATATTGCGCCAGCGTGGTCCAGATCTTCTGGCCGTTAATGACGTAGGTGTCGCCCTTGCGCTCGGCGCGCGTGCGCAGCGATGCGAGGTCGGAGCCGGAGCCGGGTTCGGAAAAGCCCTGGCACCAGAAGATGTCGGCGTTGGCGGTTTTCGGCAGGAACTGCCGCTTCTGCGCGTCGTTGCCGAACTGCGCGATCACCGGCCCGACCATGGTGACGTTGAAACCGATCGGCGTCGGCACGTTGGCCTGCTGCATCTCGTCCTGGTACAGATAGATCTGCACCGGCGACCAATCCTGCCCGCCCCATTGCACCGGCCAGTTCACCGTCGCCCAGCCACGCGCGTTAAGGATGCGCTGGGAGGTGATCATGTCGTCGCGGGTCAGGCCCTCGCCCTCGGCGACCTTGTCGCGGATCGATTGCGGGATCTCGGTACGGAAAAAGCGGCGAGCCTCCTCGCGGAAGGCGCGTTCCTCGTCGGTGAAGCTGAGGTCCATGGGGTTCCTCCCGGTGCGTGCGGGCGATCTACCGGTGAGTAATGGCGGCGTCGGCCGGCGTCAATCAGTGACGCAAACTGCTCCCGCACCCGCAAGGAGAGGGGGAGCAGTCTGCCGGACGTCGCTATTCCGCTGCCGCGCGCTTCAACCGGTCGGTGAACTGCTTGCGGAACTTCGCGACCTTCGGCGCCACCACCACCTGGCAGTAGCCGCTCCAGGGGTTGCGAGCGAAGTAGTCGTGGTGCTCCGGTTCGGCCTCGTAGAACGCCTGAAACGGCACGATCTCGGTGACCAGCGGGGCGTGCCAGATTTTCGCGGCGGCGATCTCCTGCATTACCGCTTCCGCCGTCTGCTTCTGCGCATCCGAATGCGTGAAGATCGCCGAGCGGTACTGCGTGCCGATGTCGTTGCCCTGCCGGTTCAGCGTGGTCGGATCGTGGATCGCGAAGAACACCCGCAGCAGGTCGGCGTAGGCGAGCAATGCGGGGTCGAACCTGACCTGCACGACCTCGGCGTGGCCGGTGCCGCCGGAGCACACCTCCTTGTAGCTGGGATTGGCGTTCCGCCCGCCCGCGTAGCCCGACATCACCCAGTTCACGCCGCGCAGGTCCTTGAACACCGCCTCCAGGCACCAGAAGCAGCCACCGGCCAGGGTCGCGGTCTCTTCGCTCATGTCCATGCTCTCCCATGCTGTCGGCCGCCACCATACCGCGTGCGGCGGGGGGTTGTCAGGCTGCCGCGGCGGCGTGGGGGCAGGCGGCACCGCACGGCCTCCAAGCGGTCGGCCACCGCCGGCCAGCGGGATCGGAAAGAATCCTGGTGTCTTGGCGGTGAACCTGCTTCTGCTGCGGCCGGCGGCATCGGAGGCGGGGATGATCGAGGCCATCAGCGCGATCACGCTGGCGACGCACGACATGGCGCGGGCCGTGGCGTTTTACACGGCGCTCGGCTTCGCGCTGAACTACGGCGGCCCGGACGCCGGCTTCACCAGCTTTCATGCCGGCGCCGGCTACCTCAACCTGACCACCGCGCCGGCGGAGCGCCAATGGTCCTGGTGGGGGCGCGCGATCTTCCATGTCGATGACGTGGACGCGTTGCATGCGCGCGCCGTGGCGGGCGGCCTGGCGCCGGCCTTCGCGCCGCGCGATGCGCCATGGGGCGAGCGGTATTTCCACATCGCCGACCCCGACGGGCACGAACTCAGCTTCGCGCGGCCGTTATAGGTGCTCCTCCCGGCGCGCCGGCAGCGATCGGCGCCGCTCCGAAAATGTCGCCGCCGCGCCCTTCGCGACTCGAAAACCGGCCTATACTCTCCCACCATGAACCTGATGCTGTTCCCCACGCCGCAGCACAAGGCCGACGAGGTGCCCACGGACGCCGAGTTGGCCCGCTTCATTCCCGGCAACGCCATTGCCGCCGGCCGCGCCTATGCCCAGGCCGGGCGTGTGCTGCGCGTCACCGTGTCGGAGGACGGCAACCGTATCGACGCGGAGACCCAGGGCAGCCGCCGCGCCCCCTACGCCGAAACCGTCGTCATGCGGCGCGACCCGCAGGGGCACCTGCGAATCATCGGCCTGTGCTCCTGCGCCGTCCACAGCAACTGCAAGCACGTCGCCGCGGTGCTGATCGTCGCCCGCGGCCGGCACAAGCTGGCGCCCGCGCCCGCGCCCGTGCAGGCCCCTGTCGTGTCGCGGCAGCCGCAAGCGCCACCGTCGCCGCCACCACCGCCGCGCGAGGAGCCGCTGCCCTATCCGCTCGCGAACTGGCTCGCCGAGCTGGAATCCGTGCAGCAGGCCGACGACGAGGACTACCCGCCCGGCATCCGTCAGCGCCTGTTCTACGTGCTGGACAAAGGGGCGCCGGAGCGCGGCATTCCCGCGCTGTCGGTGCAGCCGGTGTCGGTGCCGCTGCGCAAGAACGGCGAACTCGCCGCCAACCAGCGCAACTACGCCGCCGAAAGCGTGCATGCGGCGCAGCCGGCGCGGTTCCTGCGTCCCTCCGACCGGATCATCCTGCGCCGGCTGGCGCGCCGCCGCCACGGCAACGACGAAGACGAGGACCCGCAGGACACGCTCCGCCGCATCATCGCCACCGGCCGCGCGCGCTGGGGCAGCGTGACCGGACCGCTGGCCAACGAAGGTCCGCCGCGGCCCGGCCGCATCGTCTGGGTGCTCAACGAGGACGGCTCGCAACACCCGGAGGTCACGCTCGATGCTCCGTCGGCGACCCTGCTGCGCGTGCCGGAGCCGTGGTACGCCGATCCCGCAACCGGCACGCTCGGCCCGATCGCCCTGGACCTACCGGCCCCGCTGGCGCGCCGATTGCTCGCGGCCCCGGCGATCCCGCCGGAGCAAGCCGCGCGGGTGCGGAAGGAACTGGCCCGCCGCGTGCCCAGCCTGACGGTGCCGGCGCCCGACGAGCTGCCTCCCCCGGAGGTGCTGAACGACAAGCCGCGCCCGCACCTGCTGCTGCTGATCGGCAACCCGCCGCTGCCGCACGGCATGCTGCGCTACGGCGGCGGCTCCGCCATCCCGCTGGCCCGGCTTAGCTTCGGCTATGGCCCCTTTGTCATCGCCGCGAACGAACGCCGCACCAGCCTGGCGCGCGGCGGCCGGCTGTTCCACCTGGTGCGCCAGCGCGACGCCGAGGAACGGCTCACGCAGCGGCTGGGCACAATCGGTTTCGAACGCGTCGGCCGGGTGGTACCGACCTGGTATGCCAACCCCTGGGCCGACGACCTGATGCTGCCGGGCGATCAGGATGGCGCTGCCTGGCTGCACGTCATGCTGCGCGACCTGCCGCTGTTGCGCGCCGAAGGCTGGACGATCGAGATCGCCGACGACTTTCCGATCCGCCTCGCCGAGCCGGACGGCGACCTGTCCGCCGAGCTGGAGGAAGGCTCCGGCATCGACTGGCTGGAGCTGCATCTGGGCGTGATGGTGGACGGACGGCGGGTCGATCTGGTGCCTTCGCTCGTGGCGATGATCGCGGCGTCGGACGCGCTGGGCCTCGGCCTACCGGATAGGTTGAACGCGGATGGCGACGACGAGCCGTTCCTGGTGCCGCTGCCGGACGGCCGTTTTCTCCCCCTTCCCCTCCCGCGCATCCGCCCCATCCTGCTCGCGCTGACCGAATTGTTCGCGCGCGGCGGGGTGGATCCGGAGGGCGGTGGAAAAATCCGCTTCACCCGGCTGGATGCGGCGGATGTCGCGGCGCTGGAGGAAGCCACCGGCATCGTCTGGCAGGGCGGCGACTCCCTGCGCGCGCTCGGCCGGCAGTTGCGCGAAGCCGGTGGCAGCATTCCCGCCGCCGTGATGCCGGCCAGCTTTCTCGGCACGCTGCGGCCATACCAGGCGCAGGGCGTGGATTGGCTGCAGTTCCTGCGCGGTGCCGAGCTGGGCGGCGTGCTGGCCGACGACATGGGCCTGGGCAAGACGGTGCAGACCCTGGCACACCTGGCGATCGAGCAAGCCGAGGGGCGGCTGGACCGCCCGTCGCTGATCGTGTGCCCGACCAGCGTGGTGCCGAACTGGACCATGGAGGCGGCGCGCTTCGCCCCGTCGCTGCGGTTGTTGACGCTGCACGGGCCGACCCGAAAAGAAAAATTCGACGAGATCGGGCGACACGACCTGGTGATCTCCACCTATCCGCTGCTGACCCGCGACCATGCGGTGCTGACCGAGCATGAGTGGCACGTGGTGGTGCTCGACGAAGCGCAGATGATCAAGAACCCGAACGCCGAGACCACACGGGCGGCGCTGCGGTTGCGGGCGCGGCAGCGGCTGGCCCTGTCGGGCACGCCCTTGCAGAACCATCTGGGCGAGCTGTGGTCGCTGTTCGATTTCCTTGCCCCCGGGTTCCTGGGCAGCGCCCGGTCGTTCCGCACGCGGTTCCGCACGCCGATCGAAAAGCACGGCGACGCGGCGCGGGGGGAGATGCTGACCAGGCGGGTGCGGCCCTTCCTGCTGCGGCGGACCAAGGAAGAAGTCGCGCTGGACCTGCCGCCGAAGACGGAAATCACCGAATCGGTGGAGATGGAGGCGGCACAGCGCGCGATCTATGAGGGCGTGCGGCTGTCGATGCATGTCAGGGTGCGGCAGGCGATCGCCGAGAAGGGGCTGGCGCGGTCGGGCATCATTATTCTGGATGCGCTGCTGAAGCTGCGCCAGGCGTGCTGCGATCCCCGGCTGCTGAAGCTGAAGGCGGTGGAGCGGACGCGGGCGGGGTCGGCCAAGCTGGAGCGGCTGATGGACCTGCTGACGGTGCTGCTGGCGGAGGGGCGGCGGGTGCTGCTGTTCAGCCAGTTCACCTCGATGCTGGCGCTGATCGAGGAGCGGCTGGCGGCGGCGGACCTGGCCTATCTGACGCTGACCGGCGACACGACGGATCGCGCGACGCCGGTGCGGCGGTTCCAGGCGGGCGAGGTGCCGCTGTTCCTGATCAGCCTGAAGGCCGGCGGGGTGGGACTGAATCTGACCGCGGCGGACACGGTGATCCATTACGATCCGTGGTGGAACCCGGCGGTGGAGGACCAGGCGACCGATCGCGCTCATCGGATCGGGCAGGACAAGAAGGTGTTCGTGCACCGGCTGGTCACGCTGGGGACCATCGAGGAAAAGATGGAGGTGCTGAAGGAGAAGAAGCGCGCGATCGTGGCGTCCGTGCTGGAGGCGGAGCATGGCGGCGCGCTGCGGCTGACCGAGGGGGATGTGGAGGAGCTGTTTGGGGTGGGGTAGAGGGGTGTGAGGAATGCACATTGGGTCTGTCAGGAATCCTCCTCGGGAGGTCGTACGGCCCTCGGCTATCGGGCTGCGGCGGGTCGGGATCGCAACCACGCGACGGGCACAACCGCAAACGATGCTGGCCTGCGCGAACACGAACCGTGTACCTCAGTGCTGCGGTTGCGCGGGCCGGAACGTGGTGCTTGTGTTGCATGCTCGGCCGGGATATGCATTTATCCATCGGCATGACGTAGCCCGGCGGGAGATCAAGCATGAAGGCCATTAGCGATATGCGCTTCGGCTTCTCCGATGCAGAGAACTATCGGCGACGAGAGAACAAGGATATCTTCAATAAGATATTCCTACGGACTGAGGCGCTCGATCGGCTCTGTGAACGCAGCGCGTTCTTTCTGGTTGGGGAGAAGGGTACCGGTAAGACCGCGTACGCGGTGTACCTTTCGAACTCGCCGTACAAAGGTAATAGATCGACTCATAAGTTCATACGGGAGACAGATTATCATAAATTTGTCGCCCTACGGAGAGACAATAGGCTAGGTCTATCTGACTATAGTGATATTTGGAAGGTGATTATTTATCTATTGCTTTCCGATTTCATATTTCAGAACGCTGGGACAAGAGATTTCCTCTGGAAGTACGGCAAATTTAAGTCTCTTCGGGACGCAATCGACGAGTACTATCAGAACGCTTTCGACCCTGAAATTCCGGCGGCTCTGCAGTTTGTCGAAAATTCATCCAGAGCGGCGGAGGTCGTAGCTAAACACATCCCACTGCAAGCTACCTTTCGCACCGAGAGGAAAACCGAGACCAGGTCCGAGAAACAGAAGTTTCAGACCAATCTCCTAGTCTTAGAGAAGCAGTTCCGGGAAAGCCTCGCTTCGTTGAAGCTAGACGAGAACCAGATTCTATTTGTCGACGGGATAGATATAAGGCCCGATTCGGTTCCCTACGACGAATACTTAGATTGCGTCAAGGGGCTCGCGACAGCCGTCTGGAGTGTCAACAACGATTTTTTTCCGAGTATACGCGATTCCGTCGGCCGCATGAGGGTTATACTGCTTGTCCGTCCAGATATTTTCAATTCGCTCGGCCTACAAAACAGAAATACGAAACTGAAGGACAACTCAGTCGTGTTGGACTGGAAGACGACCTACGAAGCCCACAGGAGTTCAGATATATTTAAGATGGCAGATCGCCTGTTCAGCGCACAACAAGACCACGTAATGCCGTCGGGCGCGTGCTGGGATCATTATTTTCCGTTCGATGCTGCGACGGTGAATTATCCGCTGGAGCAGCATAGGAGGTATTTTACATCATTTATAATACTACTCAGGTACTCCTTTCATAGGCCCAGGGACATTCTAACGATACTTGATTTCCTTCAGCAGCTTCATGTGTCAAAGGGAAGTCCCAATCTGGTCTTCAAATACGAAGATCTCTTCACCCCTGACTTCCGTCGAGCGTACGGACACTATGCCCTCGGGGAAATTAAGGACAGCCTGTCATTCTATTACGACGTTTCGGAATTCGACGCCTTCCTAAAATTCTTCGAGTATCTCGATGGAAGACATAAATTTAACTACGAGGAATACGTTTCGGAGTAGGATAAATTCCTATCCTCGCTTCAAAGGCAGAATGCTAAGCCTCCAGAGTTTATGCGAAGCCCGGAGCAGTTTCTACAATTCTTGTACGAACTCAATATAATCTGTTACATAGAAGATGCGGGGGATGAGCGATTTTTCCGGTGGTGTTTCATCGAACGTACCCCGTCCAACGTATCGCCTAAGGTAAAGGCAGAGATGGAGTACGAGATTCACTATGGTCTCGCAAACGCACTCAATACCGGAAAACCAATACGGCGAGGGAGAAGCGGGGAGGATGCTTCGCCAACTCATCCACTGCTAGATTATGCAAAACCTGCCGCGACGCCGTCCCAGCCGCCCAAGGCGACGAAGCCGCGAGCTGGAACGGTCGTGCACTCAACAGCGACTAACGCAGCGGATAACAGTAGTCGTGCGCAAAGACAGCGACCTAGTGGACAGCAATTGGGTACGGTCAAGTGGTTTGACTCCAAGAAGGGCTACGGCTTTCTTATCCAGGAAGGGATTCCCGTCGACATCTATTTCAACGTATCATCATTCCCTCCAAAAACGCGTGTAAAGGCGAATGCGTCAGTGACATTTGAACTGCAGAATGACAATTCCGGAAGGCTGGTTGCGACGAATATAATGCCGGTGCCCCGTTGAGATTCCTGGCGGCGGCCGGAGGGTATCGCGCAGGCGCGCAACCGGATGCAGGTGATGCAAGCATGAGCAAGAAGAATCCGCACTGGGGATCGACGCTCGACGACTTTCTGCGCGAGGAAGGCAACCGCGATGCAGCGCGCGCCGAGGCAGTAACGCGTGTCGCGGCGTGGCAACTCGGTCGAGAGATGGAGCGGCAGGGCATCACCAAAACCCGGCTGGCTGAACTGATGCACACCAGCCGCGCGCAGGTTGATCGCATCCTCGGTGCGCGTGGCAACGTGACAATTGAAACCTTGCGGCGCGCGGCATCGCTTGTCGGTCGGGAACTGCGCCTTGAGCTGGTGTGATCCAGGCAAAGCGATCAACAGGCCGCGCGCTGCCTCGGCTCATCGGCTGACCGCCGCGGCGATTGTGGCGTGTCGGCCGGGTGCGTCTCGACCCACAAAGTGTCCGCGCAGAAGTCGATGTCGCCCGGCCATTCGAGGCTACGCCCGCGCTCGCCGATCTGGCGCGCGCATTCCGTGGGCGTGATAATCCGGCCGGTATGGATGCCGCCACAGCAGGGCCCGCCCCATGTCCTTCACCTTCGGCCCCGAAGTCCTGCTCGACCGCCCGGCCTACGTCGATCCCACCGCCCGCATCTTCCGCCGGGTCAGCGCGGGCGAGGGCAGCAGCTCCTGGCCCTATTGCGTGATCCGCGCCGAGGGCGCCGCGGTGCGCATCGGCCGCGCCTGCAACATCCAGGACGGCGCGGTGATCGATGTCGGCGGCGGCCGCGGCACGACGATCGGCGACTATTGCTCCATCGCGCATCGCGCCGTGGTGCATGGGGTGGAGATCGGCGACGACCGCCTGGTCGGCATCGGCACGGTGATGGACGGCGCGAAACCGGGCCGGCGCTGCGTGGTCGGTGCGATGGCGCTGGTGCCGCCGGGGATGCAGGTGCCGGACGGCTCGGTGGTCACCGGCGTGCCCGGCAAGGTGTCGGCGACGCGCGACAGTTTCCTGGACACGCGGCGCAATGCCCTGACTACCACCGCAATGCGCGCGCCTATGCCGATGGGCGGCACGACGCGTGGCGCGGCGACGATTTTGCCCAATGGCGGGGGGATGTGTTGCGGCGGCTGCAGGCGGGGGAGGCAGTGGCGATTTGAGCAGAGGATGCGTTGTCCCGTTTGCATGACGGGCAGCGAATGCGGTCCCGATCGGCGGCCGGGCGGGCGAGGCGCATCGCGGCGCCGGGTGTCCTTGTCATGTGCGCCGCTGGTTGCCGACCGCCGGCAGCTCTGCCGCTTCGGCCGGTTGTTCAGTCTGGCGTGTCGCCGCGGCTCAACACAACGAGTCGGACCCGCCCCCGCCGCTATCTCCGCCGCCGGCGTCGCCGGCATCCCATCCGGCATCGCCGCCGCCCGAATTGTCGGCCGGCTGGTCCGAATTGTCGGCCGGCTGGTCCCAGGTGCCGCTGTCCACGTTGTCCTGGTTCGACGGCGCGGCGCCGCTCGCATTGTCCCAGCTTCCCTGGTCCACGTAGTCCTGCCCCTGCGGCACGCCGCCGCCCGCTGAGGCAGCGCCGCCCCACGGGGATTCGACCATCGGCGCCGCTGCCGGATAGCCGCCGCCGAATCCGCTGCCGCCGAATCCGCCGCCGCCCACGCCGTGATGACCGGAAAACAGGTCCATCAACGCATTGGCCGCCAGCATCCCGCCGCCGACGCCGGCCGCGGTGGTCAGCGCCGAACCGAGAAACCCGGACCCGGAGCGCTGGAACATGCCGGGCTGGTAATTCGGCGGGTATTGCGGCGGCGGCGGCGGTGCCGCCTGCTGGTATTGCGGCGGGTAGCCGGGCGGCGGCCCGCCCTGGTTCCAGGCGGGACCGGGTCCGGGCTGCGGCTGCGGCGGCGCCTGAGACCGTCCGCCGAACAGTCCGCCGAAGAACCCGCCGGCCTGCGGCTGCGGCGCTGGCCGGGCGGCCTGTTGGGCCGCTTGCTCAGCCGCTTGCTGGGCTTGCTGCAATTCCCACTCCAGCCGCTTGAGCCGGGTCTGCGCCTCCGCCAACGCATGCTCCTGCACGAAGGCAAGCTGGGTCATGCGGTAGGCCGCCTCGGGGTGTTGCTGGAAGGCCTGGCCGATCAGGGCGTTGGCGTCGGGGTCCATCGGCGGCAGCGCCGGCTGCGTGGTGGCCGGCACCGAGCCGCCAAACTGGCTGGGCTGGGCCACGGCCGGGGTTCCGCCGACCCGGCCGATGAACTGGCTGATCATGTCGCGTTCTTCGTTGGTCATGTCGGTCCCCTCCGGGTCCTGCGTTGCGGCCGTTACCTGGCGCGTCCTCGCGCGATGTGGCCCTCGCGCAAAGGCCGTTCAATGGCTCGTGGTTCGGAGGTTCGGGCCGGGCGGCCGCGCCTCAATGGGCGGGCCGCGGTTCATCACCCCGACGATCCCCCCCCGCTTCCCGAAAAAATTCCTTGACTCGTCCCGCGATCCGTGTTCTTGTTCCGTTCGTGTCCGGTCAGCCAGCCACCGCCGCCCCAAGCCTCCGCCCCGATCCCCACCAGGATCGGCCGCCCGCCGGTTGCGACGCCTCCAGCCGTACCGGCCGCCTGCGCAGCCTCGTCCGCAAGCTCATCGACTACGGCAAGGAACTCGCCAGCACGCTGCAGCAGCACGCCTCCGCCGCGAACCTCGCCGTCGTCACGCGACACTTCGGCACCACCGACATCGCGGCGATCCTCGCCTGCATCACCCGCGGGCTGCTGCGCGCCGCCGCGCTCGAAGCCCGGATCGTCAGCCTCCCCGCCCGTCCGGACAACGCACCTGCGCGCACCAGCGCCCCGTCCCATCGCCAACCGCGCGCCGCCCAACCCGCGGCCCAGCCCGCCGGCGATGCCGAGTCCCGCCTTGCCCGCCTGCCCACGCCCGGCCACATCGCAACCGAGATTCGCCGCCGCTCGATCGGTGCCGTCCTCGCCGACATCTGCCAGGATCTCGGCATCGTGCCGAGTCACAGCCTGTGGCGGGAATTGAGCTTGGTCCTCACCGAAAACGGCGGCGACATCGGCACGCTGTACAGGGCCACGGCCGAGCGGCTTCGCCCCCGGGTTGCCGATCCGTTTGCCACCATCATACCCCCCATGCCCCCGGGCTGGCGCGCGCCGCGCCCGCCATCGCCTGTGGCTTCCGGCGCCGGGCCGCCCTGACCCTGTGGCTCGGACCATCCAGGCGTGATGCACGGGGCCGGTCCACGGCTGGTCCCGCCATCTCGATTCGACCGCCACCAACGCCGCGGCACAATGCGCGCTCGGAGCAGTCTCACCGTGACTGGAAAGGCCGAGGCATACCCGTCATCCCCGCTTTCGCGTGAAGACGAGGCGGGCGGATTCCGGTCACGGTGAAATTGCTCCAGGCGATACAGCCTGCCCGACCTAGCTGCCGACCTTCAGCGTCGATACCAGGCCGCGCAGGCAGGCCAGCACGGACAGCGCGGTTAGCTTGCCGGTGCGCGGATTGTCCTCGCTCGGCACGTTCTCGATGGTCATGCTGAACCGCGCGGCGTCGGCTTCCACGCGGATCGTGTGCGTGTTGCGGGTGACACCCGGATCGGCCCAGATCTCCACCCGCGTGCGCAGCGGGCCGATCCCCGCCAGCGCCAGCGCCGCGGCAACGTTCACATTGGCCGGGAAGCCAGCGGCGGCGTCGAACGCATTGCCCGCGAACACCAGCAGTGGCGCCGCGAGGCCGCGCAGATCGATGCCGTGTTGCTCCAGATAGGGCGCGCCGGCGAGGCCGCCGGGCGGCTTGCGGGTCACCATGGTGACGCTCGCCACCATGCCTTCGGCCGCCGCGCGCACCGCGTCCAGCCCCAGCAGCGCGCCGGTCGGAACGATGATGCGCGCGCCGGTGGCCTCGGCGCGGGCCAGCAAATGCAGGCGCGGCAGCAGGGCACCGACCGAGGCCGGCACGAAAATGCGCCCCGCCTCGATCGCCACCACCGCGATTTGCTCGAACAACGCGGCCGGGGCGGCTTCCACCACGATGTCCGCTTCCGCGAGCGCGTCCAGCGCGACGATCAGCGGCGGGTTGCGAAAGCCGGCGAGGCTCGCCCCGGCCTTGGCGTGGTCCCGCGCGGCGACGGCGACCAGCGTCAGCCCCGCCACCCCGGCGTCCAGCGCGCGGGCCAGCGGCAGGCCGATGGCGCCGAGGCCGCCGATCGCGACGGTCTTATTCAAGGCTGGCCCTCCTTCGCCCGCGACGCCAGGCCGCGCGCCGCTGCCAGGTCGTCCAGGGTGTTGACGTTGAGAAACCGGTCCCACTTCGCGGCCGGAAAATCAACCCGACGCATCCCGATCAGGTCGGCGAAGCGGCCGACCGCGCGCGACCCGGGGGCCGACAGCAGGCCCCGCAGCGCGTCCCGGCAGGCAACGGGCCACAGCGCGACGAGGTGGTGCATGCGGCCGGCGCTGGTGGCGCAGGCGGGCGGCGGCGCCAGGATGGCGGCGAGGCCGGCCGGTACGAACGGCGTGTCGCCCGGGATGGTCAGCAAGGCCTCGGCGCCGGTTCCGGCCGCCCAGTCCAGCCCGGCCAGCACGCCCGCCAGCGGGCCCTGGCCCGCGAACGCGCCGTCCGGAAGCACCGCCAGGCCGAACGCGGCGAACCGCGCCGGGTCGCCGTTGGCGCTGATGGCGATGGCCGACGCGTCCGGCCGCAGCCTGTCGATGATCCGCGCCAGCATCGGGGTGCCGCCGACCTCCAGCAGGGGCTTGTCGCCGCCGCCCAGGCGGGTTGCCGTGCCGCCGGCCAGCACCAGCGCCGCGGTGGTCACGCCGCGTCCCGGGCCAGGTAGATCGTGTGCCGCGGATCGTCCGCCCCGCCGCGCGCCGGCACGTCGTGCGCCTCCCACTGGAATCCGGCGCCGTGCAGGGCGTGCGCGAAGCGCGGCGACCGGTCGGCGGACCAGACGGCAAGGACGCCGGCCGGGCGCAGCGCGCGGCGGATCAGCCGCAGGTTTTCCGGCCCGTACAGCGCAGCGTTGCCGGCCAGCATGACCGCGTCCGGACCGTTGTCGGTATCGAGCAGGATGGCGTCGAAACTTGCCGGTGCGGCGCTGCGCAGCAGGGCGGCGATGTCGGTGCAGGCCACCGACGCGCGCGGGTCCGCCAGCGGGTGCCCCGCGAGCGGCGCCAGCGGTCCACGATTCCAGGCGATGATTTCAGGCACCATCTCCGCCACCACGACGCGCGCCGCCCCCGGCAGGTGGTCCAGCGCGGCGCGCACCGTGTAGCCGAAGCCGAGACCGCCAATGAGAACGCACGGCCCCGCACTCGCCGCGATCCCACACTCAGCCCGCGCTGACAGCACATGCTGCTCCCCCTCCCCACGCCCCCATTCCGCCTGCGCAATCCATGCGCATGCCAGCACGGCCAGTGCGGTTTCCGAGTGATGCGCGCGATTCGACATCAGCTCCCAGCCGTTGCAGCGCAGCTCCACGCAGCCGGCGCGCTCGCGCAGCACCAGCAGGTCGCCGGCGTTGGTGCGGGCGCGGGCCAATTCGGACCAGCCGTCCATGCCGGCGACTATGCCGCCGTGGCGTGCGGTTTCACACCCGTCGCGCAGTGCATCGGGTGCGCCATGAGCAGCACTCCGTCGCGGCGGGCGGCGCTGGTCAGGGCATTCCAGGCGACGGTTTCGTCCGCCGAGAGCAACGACAGCAGGTGGTCTTCCCGGTAGCGCCAGATCGGGCCGTCGGGATGGTCGAGCGTCACCAGCGACGGGAAAGCCACCAGCTCGGCGAACCCGGCCGCCCGCATGCGCCGGTACAGGCTGGCGTCGGCCACGCCGCGCGCGCCGATCGATTGCGGCGGCGTCTCCGCCCGCGCGCGCAGCGGCGGCGGCAGGTCGAGGTTCCACCATTGCGGCAGGTCGATCGCGCGGACGATCACGCCGGCCCGGCCGCCCGGCCGCAGCACGCGCCAGGCTTCGCGCAGGGCCTGGTCGGCGTCGCACTCCTCCAGCACGGTGACGGTGAACACGCAATCGAAGGACGCATCCGGGAACGGCAGCGCCTCGGCGCTGCCGGGCAGGAAGGCGATGGCATGCCCGCACCCTTCCTCCGCCGCCAGCGCCATCGCCTCGCGCCGCAGGAACGGGTTGACGTCGATCGCGGTGATCGGATTGGCCGGCCGCAGGGCCGCCAGCATGCGGTCCAGCGCGCCGGAACCGGAGCCTATGTCGAGGATCGTCTCGCCGGGTTGCGGCGCCATGTGCTCGATCAGGCCGCGCACCATGGCGCGGTAGCTCGGCGCGCGTGCCCGGTCCTCCAGCGCCGCGACGCCGCCGACATGGCGCCCGCCCAGCGTCACCACGGTGAACTGCCGCGCCAGCATCGGGATGGCCGCGTCCCATTGCGACGGGGCGAGGAAGAACGGCAACAGCACCAGCGCCGGGCCGGCGCCCTGGATGCGGTAGGAGATGCCGGCGACCACGCCCTCGGCGCCGGCGGCGGCGCGCGGCGGATCGCCGGGGAAACGCCGCAGGTGCCCGGTCATCCAGCCGGCGATCGCGCCGGCGCGGTCGGTCACCACGTCGGCCCAGCCGGGCGCCGCGTAGCCGTGCAGGACATGGCGTGCGGCGCCCGGCAGCCGGGGCAGCGCCCGGGCGGTGACCGCATCGGTCAGGTCGCCCTCGCCGGCGATCATCAGCAGCCGTCTGGCCACACCGGCGAATGGCGCCGGATCGAGCCGCGACGGCACGCACAGCACCACACCCGCCACACGTTCCGGCGCCGCGGTAACGATGCCCGCCAGGTCGCCCGGCATCTGCGCCGCCACGTGCGCGGCGCCGACGCCAAGATGATCCCACAGGTTGGCCAGCCGGTGCGGCAGGGTCAGCGCGGCTTCAGCGGACATTGCCATGGCTCCACATCGCCACAGCCTCTTGTTGCCCCAATGTCTCGTCGCCACATCCTCTCATCGCCACGGCCTCTCATTGGTTGACGCATCGCAACCCCCCGATCATCTTCGTTCATCGCTCACGTCGGGGACGCCGCCATATGGCCCTGAGCCGCACGGCCCGTGTCAACTTCCTCATCGGCAACGGCCATTTCCTCTCGCATTTCTACGTGCTGTGCCTGCCGCCGCTGTTCCTGGTCTGGCAGCGGGCGTTCGGCGTCTCCTTCGCCGAGCTTGGGCTGACGGTGGCGCTGATGTCCGGCACCACGGCGGTGCTGCAAACGCCGGTCGGCTTCCTGGTGGACCGCTACGGCGCGCGCCGCTTCCTGGTCGGCGGCGCGCTGCTGATGTCGCTGTCGATGGCGGCGATGGCGCTTGCCACCAGCTTCTGGCAGATCCTGGCGCTGGGGATGCTGTCCGGCCTCGGCAATTCGGTGATCCATCCGTGCGACTACGCGATCATCACCGGCTCGGTGGACCACGAGCGCATGGGCCACTCGTTCTCGCTGCACACCTTCAGCGGCAATCTCGGCTTTGCCTCCGGTCCGCCGGTGATGGCGCTGCTGGCGGTGGCGATGGGCTGGCGCTCCAGCCTGCTGCTGGTCGGTCTGCTCGGCGTGCCGGTGGTGCTGGCGATCCTGCTGCAAAGCGCCGTCCTGAACGACCAGGTGCGGCGCGAGCCAGAGCATGCCGGCACGGCAACATCCGGCCGCGCCCTGTTGCTGAGCCGCACCATGCTGCTGTTCTTCGGCTACTACCTGCTGGGCTCGATGGCCGGGGCAGGGGTGCAGGCCTGGCTGATCACCGTACTGCACGCGGTGAAGGGGATGGCGCTGGCGGTCGCCTCCACGGCACTGACCGGCTACATGGTGGGCACCACCTGCGGCGTGCTGCTGGGCGGCTGGTTCGCCGACACCTATCGCAGCCGCGTGCAAGGCTTCGCGGTGGGCCTGACGGCGGTGTCCGCGGCGCTGGTGCTGGCGGTGGCCCTGGCGACCCCGCCGGCGGTGGGGGTGATCGCACTGATGTTCGTCGCCGGCCTGGCGATCGGCTCCAGCCGTACGCCGCGCGACGTGATGCTGAAGGATGCGTCGCCGCCGGGCCAGATCGGCAAGGTGTTTGGTTTCGTCAGCGCCGGGCTGCCGCTGGGCAGCGCGCTGACGCCGGTGCCGTTCGGCATGCTGATCGACCGCCACCAACCCGAACTGGTGCTTGTTCTCGTCGCCGTGCTGCTGCTGGCGAGCCTGCTCTGCATGGGCAGCGCGCGGGCCTCGGCGCGGGCGGATGTCGTGGCGGTGGCGGCGGAATAGGGTGGCGTCGGTCAATCCCTGCTCCAGCAACGAACCGAGTTGCTCGTTCCGGGCCAACTTCAGACTGGCCGGTATCTCCTTTGCTTCAGCTATTGGGACGACCTCCGACATGAAATTCGCGCGGCCACGCGCACCGGGCGTATCAAGTGAGCCGACGAGCCAGTCGAGCACAGGCAGCAAGCCGATGTCGTGCCCTGGACCGAAGTACCAACGCGCGAGTGCGCGTGCGTCGTCGGTCGGCGGATTGTCCGTGAAAAGCACAGACAGTCCCCGAAGAAGGCACCGGCCTGGTGCAATCCGTACAGACGGCCAAAATCGACATAGCCGCGTCCATGACATAGATGGCCCTGTGTCTGTAACCTGCCCAAATCATGGGCAACTGTAGTTCCGCCACCACACATCCTGCCTTGCGAGCCATCGATCTGGGCAACGGCGTCCGCATCGACACCCCGGTGCTGCTGGCGCCGATGTCCGGCGTCACCGACCTGCCGTTCCGCCGCACCGCCAGGGAACTCGGCGCCGGCATGGTCGTCTCCGAGATGATCGCCTCCTGGGCGATGATCCGGGAAAACCGCAAGACGCTCGACATGGCCGAAATGGACGGCGCCGGCGGCATCTCCGCCCTGCAACTCGCCGGCTGCGACCCGGAAGCCA
>Ga0307374_10002684_pt1 | contig 31317 bp, 29 predicted proteins | sample OX3MG_FD_202532 | JGI IMG/M metagenome (GOLD analysis project Ga0307374, IMG submission 202532) | Soil microbial communities from Risofladan, Vaasa, Finland - OX-3 | ecosystem: Environmental > Terrestrial > Soil > Coastal area > Acid sulfate soil | place: Finland: Risofladan, Vaasa | collected... | reverse complement strand
GGCGGCCAAGGGTTCGGGCTATTGCAGCAAATACGCGGCCAATCCCAATCAAGTGACAGCTCCCTACGAATTGGACGACGTGTACGCGTGTACTCCGTACTACACAAGAAACGCCGGTACTCCGTTCGATGAGGCGGACAACATCTCCTTCCAGTGCGTAGACCTATCGGTTCGCTTTCTATGGGCTGAGTACGGCATATGGGCTGGACCCGGCGCGGACGAGGGAAACATCGACGGTGCCGATCTCGCGACCTACGTGAACCAGACCTACGGCACGCCGGTCGGCACCCCGGAGTTCGGCAGCCAGGTGGGGAGCCAAGAGCCAGGGACGGGCGGGCTGCCGCTACCCGGTGATGTGATCAGCTTCGCGGGACCAGCTGTGAGCGGATCGTCCGGTCATACCGCCGTTGTGGTCAAGGACGTCAGTTCCGACAGCTTTGAGATCATGAGCGAGAACATGAGCAACGAAATCGGATCTGGAGACTACCGGGACGGAAGCGCCGGCGAGCAAGTGATTTATGTGGACACCACCGGGCAGCACAACGGCTACGTGAGATTCGCTGGTCAGGGGTGGACCGACACGTCCGCGTGGTGGCTGGAACTGGCTGGAACGACGGAGTCAAACTCTCTCCGGATCAGCACCCCGAGCACACCGTCTTCTCCCCCACCGGCGATCGTCGGCAAGTCGTACAGCTTCACGCTGCGAGCGGTCGACGGCGAGCAACCCTTCATCTGGTCGGTGGCCGACGGGGCCCTACCCGCCGGGCTGACCCTGAAGCCCACGGGAGTCATCTCCGGGACGCCCCAGTCGACTGCCCCCAGCACCTTTACCGCCGAGGTGAGTGATGGCGCGCAGATAGCCGACCAGACCTATACCATCGCGCCGCTAACCCAACTGGTGGCCGTTTCCACACCACTTCGGGCGATTGTGGGCCAGTCCTTCACCTATACCCTGACGGCCACCGGAGCGGTGGGCACCTACACGTGGGGCTTGGTGGGGGGAGACCTCCCGCCCGGCCTCTCCTTGACCAACGGGGTCATCTCCGGGACGGCGGCGTCGGTGGGTGCGAAGAGAACCCTGGTGTTTCTGGTGACGTCCGGTCCTGAGTTGACGTATGCCGACTTCACCATCACCTGCACGGCGCCGAGTCGAATCGTCAACTGAGCGGTCGCCAAACGACTGGAGGGCGGCGCAGCCAGTCTGGTAGGTGAACTCACGCTTCGGTAGCCACTCGTTGCGCCGGACGCGCGGGAGTCATGACCTTCGGGGTAGCCCCCGGGAGATACTGGTGGCATGACCGAACCACCGGTTCCCTGGTACTCATGCCAGAAGCTGAGTGGATCGCTCAGCCGGCGCGCGAGAGACTGGCTCTGGCCCTCCGCCAAACCGTTCACCTCAGCTGATCGGAAGTGGCGCCGGCGTGGCCCGTGACGGTTAGGCGGGCTGGGCCAGTCCGAAGAGATCCCGGAGCACCGAAAGCAGCTCGTCCTTGAGCCCCTCTGGTGCATCTGTGCCGAGGCCCCTCGTGGTGCCCACAGCGCCGGCCATCACCGCTCCCAGCGCGGCGGAGACCCGAACCCGGTCACGGAGCGATATCTTAGGATTGGCCACGAATTCCGCCCATTGCCGCTCCAGCTGCCGGTGCTCCTCTTGGTGTGCGGGATCATGATCGCCGAGGCCCTCGATGGCGGTCCGGTTCCGCTCCATGAGCACGAAGATCTTGCGATTGGAGAGCACCTGGTCGAGGAGCGCACTGAAGGTCCCTAGCGCTGCCGCGAAATCGATCGGCCCGTTGAAGAGCGGAAGTACGTCGAACCCGTGATGGCCAATCCCGTGGGCACGCTCCACCAGGGAGGAAAGCATCTCCTCCTTGCTGCGGAAGTGGTAATAGAGTGCCGCCTTGGTCACCCCGACCCTCTCCGACACCTCGCGCAGCGAGGTCTTGTCGAACCCCTGCTCGGTGAACAGGTCGAGAGCGGCTGCTAGGATCCGCTCTCTCGTCGAGGGGGCCTCGAGCTCCTCAGCCTGCTTCACTTTGGTAATTCTACTTGACGGCCGGTAGGTTGAGCTTATACCATCTGCGACACCGTTTACCGGCCGGATGGTACGGAGATCAATTGTGGGTGATGGACCTCCGATCCTCGTCGAGGGGCTGGTGAAGCTCTACGGCAAGACAAGGGCACTCGACGGCTTAGATCTGGTCGTCGAGAGGGGCAGCGTCGTAGCGGTGCTCGGACCCAACGGCGCGGGCAAGACGACCCTGATTAGAATCCTGGCGACCCTGGCCAAGCCCACCGGTGGGCGAGCCTCGGTCGCTGGTTTCGACGTGTCCGAGCATCCCGCCCAGGTACGCCGCCACATCGGCATCGCTGGCCAGTCGACCAGCATCGACGAGTACCTGACCGGGCGTCAGAACCTGGTGATGGTGGGCGAGCTCAGCCGGATCCCTCGCGATGAGTCGAAGCGGCGGGCGGGCGAGTTGCTGGAGCGCTTTGAGCTGGGCGACGCGGCCGACCGGACCACCAAGACCTACTCCGGGGGCATGCGCCGCAAGCTGGACCTGGCGGCCAGCTTGATCACCCAGCCGGAGGTGCTGTTCCTGGACGAGCCCACGACCGGTCTCGACCCCAGGGCCCGGGTCGGGATGTGGCAGCTTATCCGGGAGCTGGGAGAGGCTGGGACGACCCTGCTGCTGACCACCCAGTATCTGGACGAGGCCGATCAGCTGGCCCATGAGATCGCCGTAGTGGACCAGGGCAAGGTGATCGCCTCGGGAACACCGGACCAGCTCAAGACTCAGGTGGGCGGCGCGGTGTTGGAGGTATCCCTTCCGAAGGCGGCCGACGTTGACGAAGCAGGACGCCTCCTCCGCGCGGCGACCTCCGCCGTGGTCACGGTCGACCAGCGGCGGCACCGCGTCACGCTGCCCGCTACCGCTGAGGCGGGTTTGGTCACCACGGTTGTCCGGGCCTTGGACGCGGGCGGATTCTTGGTCGACGATGTGACCGTGCGGCGCCCCGCGCTGGATGACGTCTTCATGAGCCTGACCGGGCATGCCGCGGCACTGGGCAGTGAGGAAGCAGCATGAACGCTGCGCCAGTCGCCGAGTTGCACCGCGGAGCGGGAGAAGTCGGCCTCTCGCGACTTCTCTGGTTTCTCAAGGACGTGCTGGTTCTGACACGGCGCAGCTTGATCCACGTGGTCCGAAACCCGGCGCAGCTCGCCGACGTGACCATTCAACCAATCATGTTCGTGGTGCTCTTCACTTTCGTATTCGGGAGTGCCATCAAGCTGCCTGGCGGTGGCAGCTACCGCGAATATGTGGTGGCGGGGATCTTTGCAATTACCATGGCTGGGGCGGCCCCGGGAGTTGCGGTGGGACTGGCCACCGACATCCAGTCGGGGATCATCGACCGGTTCCGCGCCTTGCCGATGTCCCGGGCTGCGGTCCTGGCGGGGCGGCTGACCGCCGACCTGCTGACCGCCGTGCTCGGGCTGGCCGTGGTGGTGGTGGTGGGCGTCGCTGTGGGGTGGCGGGTGCACACCAATCCCGCCGAGGTGCTGCTCGGCTTCGCCCTGGCGCTTCTTTTCAACTACGCGATGAGTTGGGCAGGCGCGGCAGCAGGAATGTGGTTACACAACCCCGAGTCGGCCCAAGCGATGGCGTTCGTGGTCTTCTTTCCGATGATCTTTGTCTCCAACGCCTTCGTGGCGCTGCAGAACATGCCGGTTTGGTTGCGGGTAATTGCCGAGTGGAATCCCATTAGCACAGTGACTGCCAGCTGTCGCGAGCTGTTCGGCAATCCGAACCCCTCAGCCTCGGTGCAGGTGTGGCCGTTGCAGCATCCTGAGCTGGCGACCGCCTTCTGGTCGGTGGCGCTCCTGCTGATCTTCGTTCCCGTGTCGATCAGGCTCTATCGGCGCGAAGACCTGACGTGATCCGCTACCGACCTGCCGATCGGGCGCGCCCGCATTGCGCGCCCGGGGCCGGCCCTAGCCCGGAGCTAGTTGGTCAACGCCCAGCTCTGACAGGGCCAGCTTCTGCTTTCCCTGGGCGTCGAAATTGGATGGGTCCAGCCACGCCTCTAGCCGCGCCTTGCGGGCCGCCCACTCGCGGTCCAGAATCGAGAACCAAGCGGTGTCGCGGTTCCGCCCCTTGATGATCATGTGCTGGCGGAAGACGCCCTCGTAGGTGAACCCGAGTCGCAGTGCTGCCCGCCACGACGGTGCGTTGAGGGAGTCGCACTTCCACTCGTACCTGCGGTACCCGAGGTCTTCGAAGACGTACCTGGCGAGCAGGTACATGGCTTCGGTCGCGCCCCTGGTCCGCTGCAGCGCAGGGGTATAGAGGATGTACCCCACCTCCACGCAGCGCTCGGGCGGTTTGATGCGCATCAGCGAGGCCCAACCTAGGGCCCGCTGGGTCTCCACGTCCAGGATGGCGAAGTACAGAGGGTTGTCCGAACTGCAACGCAGTCGCACGTTGGCTTCGAAGGCAGCGCGGTCAGCGAAGGGGCCGTCAGGAAGATAGCGCCAGAGACGGTCATTGGCGGGGTCCAGGACCTCCTCCCAGAGAGCGGCTCCATGCTTGGCCACGTCCAGCGGGGAGAGCTCCACATAGCGACCGCGCAGGGTGACCCGACCGGGGAGCGGAGCTGCGCTGGGGTCAACTTGTGCGCCCACTGGCAGCCCGGTGTCAGGATCGTGGTCGGGCGCAGACACCTTCCCCAAACCTCCTCGGCGTCAGCTCCACCGGGGCCGCCTGGCGGCCACTTGGTTCAGGGCAGTCAAGGAAAAGCACGCCAGAAACCGCGACTGCGACCGACCGCCGAACTCGAGAGACTCCCCCTCCCGGAGCGTTAGGCGCGAATGTTAGCAGCGAATAGTGGGCTGTGCGCGCCCCGTTCACGGTTGGAGCCGATCCATCCGCCACCCTGAGCCCTCGGGGAGATAGCGCAGGCGGTCGTGTCGGCGATCGTCCCGGTGCTGCCAGAACTCGTAGCAGCCTGGCTGCAGGCGGTATCCGCCCCACCACGTGGGCCGGACCACCGGTCGTCCCGCCAGCGATCGCTCGAGGGCGCTCACCCGTTCATCCAGCTCGTCCCGGCCACCGATCGTCTGGCTCTGGGCGGATGCCACGGCTGACAGTTGACTGGCCCGGGGGCGGTTTGCAAAGTACCGGTCGGATTCCGTCTCGCTGAGCTGCTCCACCGAACCCTCGAGGCGCACCTGGCGACCCAACGCCGGCCAGTAGAACAGCATCGCCGCCGACGAGTTGGCCGCCAGCTCCTCGCCCTTCCGACTCTGGTAGTTGCTGCAGAAGTCGAATCCCTGCGCATTCCAGCCCTTGATCAGGACCATTCGCAAAGATGGTCGACCGGCATCATCGGCGGTGGCCAGCGCGGCTGCCTCGGCGAGCGGCATCGCTGTGGACGCCTCTTCGAACCAGCGCCCGAACTGCTTCAGCGGATCTCGGTCGACGTCCAGCTCGCGCAGCTCCGGGAAGATCACGGTCAAGGCCAGCCTCCGCTCTTCAGTTCCAGCACTAGCGACTCTAGATAGTGGCCCATAAGGGCCGGCTCAGCTCCTCCTCAGGCGATGTATTCCTGGGCCACCAGTAGCTCGGCGTTGAGTACTGCAGCTCCCGCTGCCCCGCGAATGGCGTTGTGCACGACCAGAGTGAACTTCCAGTCGAGCACGGGGCAGGGACGGACGTGGCCGACGCTCACCGCCATGCCCAGCGCAGCTTCTCGATCGAGCCGCGGCTGCGGTCGATCGACTCCATCCACCAGCAGGATTGGGTGGGGAGGCGCGCTGGGGAGTTTGAGGCGCTGAGGCTCAGAGACGAAAGTTGCTAGGGCGTGACGCACCTGTTCGGCCGTGGCCGCGGTGCGCAGGCGCACCGAGACGGACTCGGTGTGGCCGTCCAGTACTCCGACCCGGTTGCACTGGGCACTGACCCTCAGATCAGCCGGAACGAAGCGGTCGCCCGTCAGCTCGCCCAGGATCTTCAGGGATTCGCTTTCGATCTTCTCCTCCTCGCCAGACACATAAGGAAGGACGTTGTCGAAGATCGTCATCGCCGGCACGCCGCTGATCCCGGCCCCCGAAAGAGCCTGCATCGTCACGACCGAAACCTCGGCAAGCCCGAAGGCGTCCTGGAGCGGCTTGAGCGCCAGGGTGAGCCCGATCGCCGAGCAGTTGGGATTGGTCGCCAGGAGCCCGGTGGTGTAGTTCCGACGACCCCGCTGGTGGGTGAGCACCGCAGCGTGCTCCCAATTGATTTCCGGAATCAAGAGCGGAACGTCCTCGTCCATGCGGTGATTGCGGGCGTTGCTGATCACCGGAAACCCGGCTGCGGCCAGCGACTCCTCGGCCTCGCCCGCCACCGCCGCATCGAGGGCGGACACCACCAGGTCGCATGCCAGGTCAGAAGACAGCGGCTGGATCACCAAGCGGGCGGCTTCCGAGGGGATGGGGCTGCCCAACCGCCACGCAACCGCTTCGCCATAGGCGCGGCCGGCGGAGCGCTCGGAGGCAACCACCTCCGTCAGCGTGAACCAGGGATGACCCTCCAACATTTGAACCAGTCGCTGGCCCACAGCCCCGGTCGCTCCCAGCACGCCGACGCGGAATCTCTTCATCTGCACTGTGGAGTTTGCCAGGGCCCGAGCCGATGACTTCGAGACGGACCGGTCGCGGTGACGGGTCAGTCCGGTAAAGTTCGCTTATGGCGAGTACCTCGACGGCTGGCGGCGGCGCAGTTCCGGGTGACTTTTCCCCGAGCGTGCCCACCTCCAATTCCGGATCCTCGCTCACTGACGATCAGCGTCTGACTGGCTGCGGACCGGCGTGGTCTCCTGCGCTAGGGAACCGAATGCCGGGGCGCGCCACGGGGGACCCGCGAACTAAGTCCTAGTGCCCTCTTAGGCGCTAGCTCCCCCGGATCGACTCCCTGAGCCCCTACCAACGGCCCGGGATGACCTCAGGCGATCCACCTAACTGAAAGTCAAAGGAGCCAGCTGTGTCGGAGCTATTTCAATTGCGATGCGAGCAATGCGGACGCCGGTTTGGCAACAGTCCGCTGGTCCTCTGCGAAGACTGCTTCGCGCCGCTCGAGGTCTCGTTCGACCTTCCCTCGCTGCGGGCGGCGGTGAGCCGCGACCAGATCGAGAGTCGCCCCCGCGACATCTGGCGATACGCAGAGTTTTTGCCGGTAGCGGAGGGCTTCCGCTCCCAGCTGCCGGTGGGGTTCACGCCCCTGCTGCGGGCGGAGCGCCTCGGGAAGGAGCTCGGAAGCCAGGGCCTCTACCTCAAAGATGACGCCGCCTGCTTCCCCACGCTCTCCTTCAAGGACCGGGTGGTGGCGGTAGCGCTGTCCCAGGCGCGGGCGTTCGGATTCGAGGTGGTGGGGTGCGCCTCGACGGGCAACCTGGGCAACGCGGTGGCGGCCCAGGCGGCCCGGTTGGGCCTGCAGGCCTGGGTGTTCATCCCGGCCGATCTGGAGGCGGCCAAGGTGGTCGGCACGTCGGTATACGGCGCCCGGCTGGTTCGGGTGGACGGCAATTACGACCAGGTCAACCGGCTCTGTGCTGAGATCGCAGAGCTGCACCCGTGGGGCTTCGTCAACGTCAACTTGAGGCCCTACTACGCCGAGGGCTCCAAGACGGTGGGCTTTGAGATAGCCGAGCAGCTCGGCTGGCGGCTCCCCGACAACGTGGTGGTTCCGATGGCCGGCGGAGCTCAGATCACCAAGGTTGCCAAGGGGTTCGCGGAACTGGTCGCTACCGGGCTGGTGGAATCTCGACCGGTGAAGATCTTTGGGGCCCAGGCGCTCGGCTGCTCGCCCATCTCAACAGCGCTCGCGGGTGGGGCAACTGAGATCATTCCGCAGCGACCAGATACCATCTGCCGGTCGCTTGCGATCGGCAATCCGGCGGACGGCTACCGCGCCATGGAGGTGATCCGGTCCAGTTCTGGGTGGGCGGAGACCGCCAGCGATCCCGAGATCGTGGCGGGGATGCGGCTCCTAGCGCAAGTGGAGGGCGTCTTCGGTGAGACTGCGGGCGGAGTTACCGTCGCCGCTACGCGCAAGCTGCTCCAGGCTGGGCGGATCCAGCCGGGGGAGACCACGGTGCTCTGCATCACCGGCAACGGGCTCAAGACGACCGACGCCCTGGCTCAGGAGCTCCCCGCGCCCGCAGCCCTGGCACCCAACCTGAAGGCCTTCGAGGAGGAGCTGGCCCTGGTGGGGGTGAGGGCTTGAGGGAAGTCCGCTCTCAGCCAGTATCGATCGAAGGCCGCCCGATGACTCGCCCCCGCCCGCTTTGCTGCGATCTGGAGAGATGGAGCCATACCGTGCCGGACCCGGCGTGCTCGAGGTAGTCGTACCGGCGACGTCCGCCAACCTGGGGTGCGCCTTCGACTGCGCCGCGCTGGCCATCAATCTCCAGCTCACCGTGGAGGCGACCCCCCTCGCCACCCCGGGATTCGAGGTCAACTGTCAGGGAGAGGGATCAGCGGAGCTTCCCCGCGACGAATCCAACCTGGTGGCCCAGGGCATCCGCCGGCTGGCGGCCTGGTCGCGGTGTCCCACACCGGGGCTGCGGCTGCAGCTGCACAGTGAGATCCCAGTAGGCGCAGGTCTGGGCTCCAGCGCCGCGGCCATCGTCGCCGGTCTCCTGATCGGGACCCAGTTGTTCCCGACCACTCCCGACGACGCGACCCTGATCGGCCTTGCCGCCGAGCTGGACGGTCATCCCGACAATGTCGCTGCCGCCTACCTGGGCGGCTTGGTCGTCTCGGCAGGCCTCCCGGGCTCGGGCCGGGTGCTGACCCGCAAGGCCATCGTGCCGACCGGGCTGGAGCTGGTGGTTGTGATTCCGGACCGGCCGCTGCCCACCTCGAAGGCGAGGTCGGTATTGCCTGACACCTACAGTCGCGCCGACGCGGTGCACAACATGCAGCGCGCCTCCCTCTTGGTGGCGTCGGCGTTCTCCGGCGAATTCGACTTCGAGCCGGAATTCTTCGCCGACCGTTGGCACCAGACTCAGCGAGGGGAGCTGATGCCCGGGCTCCGGGAGTGCCTGGAGCTGGAGTATCCGGGCCTTCTTGGCGTCTTCCTGAGCGGCGCCGGCTCCTCGGTGTTGGCCATGACCAAGGGGGCCGCCACCGAGGTAGCGGACCAGCTGGTGGCCCGCTTTCGCGCCCAAGGAGTCGGTGCCCGTGCCCTCGTTCTGATGGCGGACAACGAAGGCGCGAAAGGTCGTCGACTCGAGGAGCCCAGCCGCTCGTGAACGCTCACACACCCGCTCTGCGGGTCATGAAGTTCGGCGGGACTTCGGTTGGTGACCCCGACCGGATGGCGGCGACCGCCGCCATCATTCGCCAGCAGGCGGCTCAGGGCCGATTGGTCGTGGTCGTCTCGGCGATGCAGCAGGTGACAGCGTCCCTGGTGGCGGCGGCCGCCGCCGCCAGTCGCCGCGAGACCGAGGCCTGGCAGACGATCGGCGAGGAGCTGATGCGCCGGCACCAGGAGGTGTGCCAGGCGCTGGTCTCGGCGGCGGAGCGGCCGACGATCCAGGCACAACTCGACCTCGAGATGTCGACGTTCAAGGACTTCTGCGTCGGATTCTCCTTGGTTCGGGAGCTCACCCCGCGTTCGCTGGATTCGCTCTCGTCACTGGGCGAGGTGATGTCGGCCACCCTGGTGGCCGCCGCCCTGAGGGCCTCGGGCCTGGACGCGGAGGCAGTCGACGCCACCGAGGTGATCGTGACCGACGATGGTTTCGGCAACGCCGCCCTCCTCTTCGAACCGACCAACGAGAAGGTCCGCCAGAGGCTAGGCCCGCTGTTGCAGCGGGGGTCGATACCGGTCGTGACCGGCTTCCGGGCGGCCACCATCGACGGCAGCTGCACCACCCTGGGACGCGGCGGATCCGACTACAGCGCGACGATTCTGGGAGCGGCTATTCCCGCCACCGAGATCTGGATCTGGACCGACGTCGACGGGATGATGACCGCCGATCCGCGGCTGGTGCCAGAGGCGCGGGTGATCCCGGAGCTCTCCTACCGCGAGGCGATCGAGCTCTCATTCTTCGGCGCGAGGGTGCTGCACCCCAAGGCCCTGGACCTTCCGTTCCTGGCCGGGATTCCGGTCCTGATCAAGAACAGTTTCAACCCGGCTGCGCCCGGCACCGAGATCGGTCGATCGAAGCAGCGACTCCCGGGGGTCAGGGCGATCGCCTCCACCTCGGAGGCCTCGCTCTTCACGGTGTCCGGCACCCGATCGATGCCCTTCACCCGCTTGGCCGCCCAGGTATTCGGAGCTCTGGACGCAGACCGGATCAGCACCCTGGTGGTCACCCAGTCCTCGGCTGAGAACGTCATCTCCTTCGTGGTCAACAGCGCCGACGCCGCGCGGGTGCGCCGCCGATTGGAGCGGGAGCGCGGCACACTTCGGGGCGGTACCTCGATCGCTGCCGTCGAGGAGCTTCCGGATGTCGGGGTGGTGGTGGCGGTTGGCGAGGGCATGAAGGGGACGCCCGGGATCGCGGCTCGGATCTTCAGTTCGATCGCCCGCCTCGGCATCAACATCGCCGCCATAGCCCAGGGGTCCTCCGAACTGAGTGTCTCCTTGGTGGTCCAGGCGTCGGACATCCCCGCGGCGGTGCGGGCAACACACCAGGAGTTCGGGCTCTAACTGCCTGCCTGAATGTCAAGCTCATTTCTGCGCTGTGCCGATCCCGGCTGCTCCACCGAGAGCGAGTCAGTGGAGATTTCGTACGCCTGTGCCAGCTGCGGCGGACTGCAGGAGGTGGGATACAGGTTCGACGCTGCCGACCCGAGCCGGTGGCGCTCGCTCTGGCGCGAGCGCCACGGCTCCAACTTGGAGGTTGATCGCAGCGGGGTCTGGCGGTACCGGGAGCTGCTGCCCTTCTTGGCCGATGAAGTACCCCACATCTCCTTGGGTGAGGGCTCAACCCCGCTGGTGAGCGCCCCGCAGGCTGCGACCTGGGCGGGGCTGGAGCGGCTGGAGGTGAAGCATCTTGGGGTCAACCCGACGGGATCCTTCAAGGACCTGGGGATGACCGCCTGCATCAGCCACGCCGTTGCCCAGGGCGCGCCGATGGTGGCCTGCGCCTCGACCGGGAACACCTCCTCCTCGATGGCGGCGTACGCGGCCCGGGCCGGCCTCCGAGCTCTTCTCTTCGTCCCCGAGGGAGCCGTCTCCAGCGCCAAATTGGCCCAGGCGATCGACTTCGGGGCCTTGGTGGTCGAGACGGGGAAAAACTTCGATCAGGCGCTCCGGCTGCTCCGGGAGGTTGCCGGTGATCTGGGTTGGTACGTGGTCAACTCGATCAATCCCTATCGGATAGAAGGGCAGAAGACGGTGATCGTCGAGCTGCTCGAGCAAAGAGACTGGATCGTGCCCGACTGGGTGGTGGTGCCGGGGGGAAACCTGGGCAATGTCTCGGCGATCGGCAAGGGCCTGCTGGAGCTAGCCAGCTTCGGCCTGATCTCCAAGGTGCCGCGAATGATCGTGGTCCAGGCCAATGGCTCGAATCCCTTCTTTCGGCTGTGGTCGGCAGGAGTGGGCACTTTGCAGCCGGTGGCCGAACCGGAGACGAGGGCCACCGCGATCAGGATCGGCAACCCCGCCAACTGGCCCAAGGCGCTGCGCGCGCTCAGGTGGTCCGAGGGTTTGTGTGAGTCGGTCAGCGACCAGGAAATAGCAGAGGCCAAGGAGGCGTTGGGGCGCGACGGGATCGGTTGCGAGCCGGCCTCGGCCACCACCGTCGCCGGCCTGCGGAAGCTGCGGCAGTGCGGCCAGATCGCGCCGGACGCCGACGTGGTGGCGATTCTTACAGGCCACCAGCTCAAGGACGTCGACTACATCCTGGAGGAAAGGTCTTCGCCGAGCAGGATGGTGCGGCTGGAGCCGGATGCCAGGACCGCCCGGGAGATCCTCCCGTCATGGCTGGAGAAGGTGGAGTAGCGACGGGTCCCGGCATCACTACCGGGCGTTACTCGACGGGGTCGAAGAGTTCTAGCTCCTGTTGGTCGGGACGGCTCCAACGGCGTCACCCAGTGTTCCAGCTGATCGCAGCGGACGGGCACGGTCCCGGTCCCCCACTCGGGACTCAGATTTCGTAGCTCCAGGCGGCGCCACAGCTTCTCCAGCGGCCCGTCGGGGTAGGGCAGTTCGACAATGACTCCCAGGGCTCGGGCGCCGAGCCGCTTCTCGTCCCGGTCCGAGCGCAACCAGAATCCGGACTCCAGGGTCACGCTCTGGCCGAGCTTCAGCAACTCTCGGGTGAGTCGCCACAATTCCACCTCGATCCGGTCTCGTGCCTCCTAGTCGAGGAGTGGTATTTCCAGGCAAGACATCCACTCATCACCACACGGCGTACCGCCGGCATCCGGTCTGCCAGATGCTTGGCCAGAGTGGTTTTGCCGGAACCTGGAAGTCCGCAGAACAGGACGAGGCGGGGCGCGGTCCGCCGGATCAATCCGAGCCTCCAATCTCACCAGCGGACAGGGCAGTCCAGAGCGTACGGGTTGGCCCGGCGCTCTACCCCGGCCCCAGCGACGAAGGCCCCGGACCGGACTCAGGCCGAGTCCATCTCCTGGAGGCTGGTCTCGGAGGTGAGCGGGTAGTCGAAGCGGATCACGTCAAAGGGGCGCTCCAAAACCCAGGCCAGGAAGCTCTGGTGGAGGGGGTGTACCAGGTAGGCCGCGTAGGAGTCGGGATCCTCGAACTCGGTGAAGAGGCCGAACTGGTATCCGTCGGCCCGGTCCAGGGTGTCACGCCCGAACCGCAGTCGGCGCAGTCCCGGCAGCCCGGTCCACCGGGCGATCTGGCGACGCATCTCCTCCTCGACCTTAGGACCCGGCTCCTCCCGAAGCCGGAAGAGCACCAGATGCTGGACCGGCAGCGGGAGATCGGTTTCGGCGAACGAGCCCATCAAGAGCAGCGCCACGGAATCGAAGGACTAGAAGAATTCAAAGTATTCGTTCTGCTCCCACTCGGTGACCTCGGCCGGATCGGCAGAAGAGCCGGCCTCCTCCAGATATCGGTTGTACTCAAACCGCTTGAGCATGACCAGGTAGTCGACGATCGCCGGCCCTAGGGCCTGGCGGAAAAACTGGTCTCTGTCGAGCGCCTCCACCGCCTCGCCCAGGCTGACCGGAAGGGCCGGAGCCGCTTCTGAGTAGGGGTCGGCACGGACCATGGCGGGAGGGGTCAGCTGGCGCCGAATCCCGTCCAGACCGGCCGCGATGTTGGCGGCCATGTAGAGATATGGATTGGCGGCCGGCTCCCCCAACCGGTTCTCCAGATGCGAGCCGGGGTCCCCGGGCTGGCCTTGGACGCGGAGCATCGAGCCGCGGTTCTCCAGCGCCCAGTTCACCCGGTTTGGTGCAAACGAATACGGCTTGAATCGCTTGAAGCCGTTGACCGTGGGGGTCGAGAAGACCGTCATCGGGATGGCGTGCTCCAGTACCCCGGCCGCGAACTGGCGACCATTGAGGGACAGCGGCTCCTGATCGGTGCTCGCGAAGGCGTTGCCGCCCTTTTTGGCGTCCTGCAGCGACTCGTGGAGATGCCACCCGCTGGACGAGACGTTGGGCAGCAGCGGCCGGCACATGAAGGTGGCGTGGTAGCCGAGCTGGTGGCAGATCTGCTTGGCGGCGGTCCGGAACAAGATCATGGCGTCAGCCGCTCCCAGCCCCAGCTGGGGGTCGAAGGTGATCTCGGTCTGACCGGGGCCCCATTCGTCCTCCATGGTGCGCAGCGGCAGCCCGACCGCCTCGAAGTGATCGCGCAGGGGATCTAGAATCTCGCTGATCTGCGCCAACCTGGTCTCGGAGAGGTACTGGTATCCCTGGGCTACCACGCTCACCGCTGGCGCCTTCGGAGGCCAACCGGTCTCGTCGATGCCGATCCGAAGCTGCTCTCGGCGGAAGATGTAGAACTCCACCTCCAGGCCGGCGGCGTACTCGAAGCCCATCTCCCGCGCCACTTCCAGCTGCCGGCGGAGCACCTGGCGGGTGAAGAGCCCGACCGGCTTGCCATTGCTGAAGTAGGCGTCGGAGAGTACCCAGGCAGTCTGGTTCGCCCAGGACAGGATCTGGAAGGTGGTCGGGTCCGGAACCAAGACCACGTCGGGGAAACCGGTCAGCTCGGGGATGCCGAATCCGCCGCCCTCCACGAACGCCGGAGGGAAGACTTTGTTGGCGGTGTCAAGGCTCAGGATGGCCCCGGAAAAGTCGATTCCGTTGCGCAAGGACAGCAGGAAATCGTGGGCGGAAACGAATTTGCAGCGCACCGCCCCGTGCTGGTCCACCACCCCAACCCGCACGGTCCGGACTCCCTTCTCCGAAACCAGGGCGGCGGCCCGCTCCGCGGCCGCCTTCATGGCGTCGCTGAAGAGAACGTGCTGGGCGATGAACCCAACTTTGCCGACAGCCAGGTCCTGCACGGACGTGCTGCTCATCTACCTCTCCTCCTCTTTCAAGCTCTCCCGCCCCCGCTCACCTGCCGCCGATCCCGACCCCCGACGTCGCCGGGCGATCGACCGGATTCCGCCCCAGCGACGCCACCTCTCCGGGGGTCAGCCTAACCCGGTGAGCGGCACCCGGGAAGCAGAGGCTGAAGAGTGCCTCGTCCGCCGAGTGAAGCGCCGTGCTGGCCACCGCGGCGCCGCCCAGATCGAAACGCCAGCCGTCGTTCTCCGCGTTGCCGGCATAGAACAGGGCCGCGCCCTGCGCGCCCAGGAAGGCGAGGTTGGCATTTCCCCCCATCTGCCGGTGCACCTCCTGGAGCGCGGCCGCCGGCTCCACGCCCTCTCCCAGGAAGGTCTCGAAGAGCTGGAATCCGACCTCGCTGTCCGCCTGTCCTTCCAGCTTGCCCAAGAAGCGATGGCGGAACGCCGGAGCTCCATCCAGCCGGCCATTGTGGGCGAAGGCGAAGGAGCCGTCTTCTGCCACAAATGGTTGGGTGTCGGCCAGGGAGACGGTGCTGAGCTGAGAGGGCCGGCGGAGGTGGAGCAGGAAATGGGTGGACCGGACTCCCTGCAGCTCAGCCTGGCCCTTCTGATCATTGACCAGGGTCCCGGGATCGCGGTAGCGGCGCACCCGACCCGCCTCACGCCAGGCCAGACCCCAGCCGAAGCCACCGATTCCCACTCGTTCGAGCTCCAGTCCCCAGGGCAGCACCCTCTGGAACGGCTGCGGATCAGGCCAGACCGCGACCAAGATCTCACACACGGAGTCCGACCCTCAGAGGCCCGCCGCTGTCTTTGGGACGTGTCCGAGCGGACCCGAACTGATCCAGGAGTGACTCCGTCAGCTCCAGGTCGAATGACTTGGGCGGCAGCTCTCCCAAGCAGAGCAGCGTCTCCGTGCGCTCGATTCCGCTGATCTTCCAAACCCGTTCGAAGAGCAGTTCGCGCAGGTGCTGCTGGTCCCTGGCCCGCAGCCGCACCAGCAGGTCTGAGTCGCCGGTGACCACCTCCACCTGCTCGACCTCGGGCAGGCGGCGGAGTGCAGCCACGGTGGTGGCCTGCTCGCCGCCCTGGACTCCCGTGACCCGGACGTAGACCAGCAGGCCATAGCCCAGCCGGCTCCAGTCGATCTCGGCCCGGTAGCCGCGCACCACCCCCTGGCGCTCCAGCCGGGCAATCCGCTCGGCGACCGCCGGGGCCGACATGCGCACCTCGGCCGCGATCCCGCGCACCGAGCGACGGGCGTCACGGAGCAGCAGCACCAGAATCTGAAGATCGATCTGATCGAGATCGAAGGGGGTCCTCTGACCCTGGGCTAGGTGATCCGCGTCCGGCACACGATCAATAAGGTGGCGGAGCGGTTTCACCGCTAGGTCGCCAGGACCGCTCCCGTTTGCCACCTTTTCATGTTATCGGTAAAGGGCGTAATTGGGCTATCATTTGCGACTTGGGCTGAGTGGGCCGTCCGCTCGGCAAGTGGGGACCGTGGCGGCGGGGATTTGGAGGCCGGTGCTGATCACCGGCCGACCGGCATCGAGGGGAGATCAGCTATGAGCCTTGCGGACCAGTACTTCGCCCAGCCAGGATCGGGGAAGGCTCCCACGAGCCAGGGCCACTTCGTGGACCCGGACCAGGAGGTCGACCCGGTCGAGTTCGTGCCGGGTCTCGAGTTCAGGCCGGCTCTGGGCGAGGCGACCATGCTCAATTCCGTGCGCTTCGCGCCCCACACCGAGGCTCCCATGCACAGCCATGACGAGGAGCAGCTGACGCTGGTGGTGGAGGGCGAGCTGGAATTCTCCATCGACGGCGAAGTCCGGCTACTCACCCCGGGGATGGTGGCGGTGATTCCGGCCAACGTGCCACACGGAGCCAAAACGGGGGAGGTGCCGTGCCACGAGTACGACGTCTTCAACCCGCCCCGCCAGGCGTTGCTGGCGCTGCGGGGGCAGAGCCTGCCCAAGGCGGAAGGCTAGGCGGTGGACCTTCATCTCCAGGGTCGGCGTGCCATTGTGACCGGAGGCTCCAGGGGTCTCGGCCAGGCCATTGCTCAGGAGCTTCTCTCCGAGGGTGCGGCCGTCGCGATCTGTTCGAGGAACCAGGCGGAGCTGGAGGCCACGGCTGAGGAGCTGCGCCACGGTGGGGGCCAGGTGGTCGCCGAGGTGGCCGACGTCACGAACTCGGAGCAGGTTGAGAGCTTCATCGGCCACTCGGTGGCGGAGCTGGGCGGCCTCGACGTACTGGTCAACAATGCCGGCCGAGCCCATCCGGGTACCTTCGCGACGCTGACCGATGCCGACTTCGAGGCGGACCTGGAGGTGAAGCTGTTCTCCCAGATACGCTGCAGTCGGGCCGCGCTGCCTCACCTGCGGCAGTCAGGGGGCGGTGCCATCATCAACATCAACGCCATCTACGGGCGTCAGCCGGACCCCGCATTCTTCGCCACCTCGGTGGACCGGGCAGCCTGCCTGGCCTTCAACAAGGCGCTGGCGATGGAGCTGGCCAGGGAAGGGATCCTGGTCAACAGCGTCAACATCGGCTTTGTCCGCACGCCCCAGTGGAGCAACATCCACCAGCGGCGGGCACCCCAGCTAAGTGAGGAGGAGTTCTTAGCTCAGACCGCGTCCGCCGAGGTCCCACTGGGCCGGTTCGGCGAAGCCCACGAAGTCTCGGGGCTGGTCGCCTTTCTGGCCAGTTCCAGAGCCAGCTACCTCACCGGGGCGTCGATCGACGTCAGCGGTGGCATGGGGAGGTACGTATGACCGAGCCCGGAGAGATCGTCTACTTCTGTGGGGAGTTCGTCAGCCAGGACCGGGCCCGGGTCCCGATCACCTCCCACGCCTTCAACTACGGCACCGGCTGTTTCGAGGGAATCCGAGCCTACTGGAGCGACCAGCGCGAACAGCTCTACGTGATCCGGCTCAAAGAGCACGGGCAGCGCATCCTGCGCTCCGCCAAGATCCTCCATCTGGAGCCGGACCCCGCGCTCACAGTTGGCAGATTCGAGGAGATCGTCCTGGAGCTGCTGGCGCGCAACGACTACCAGCAGGACGCCTACATTCGCCCGATCCTCTACAAGAGCGGCCACACCATCAAGGTCACCCTGTCTGGGATCCCCACCGAGTTCTGCTGCTACACCCTGCCCATGGGTGATTACCTGGACATCCGCAAGGGCCTTCGGCTGGTGACCTCCAGCTGGCGCCGGATCGACGACAACGCCATCCCGGCCAGAGCCAAGCCCATCGGTGCCTACCTGAACGCCGCCTTGGCCGCCGACGAGGCGCGGTCATTGGGCTTCGACGAGGCACTGATGCTGACCCACGACGGCCACGTGGCGGAGGCTTCCTCGGCCAACCTCTTCATGGTCCAGGACGGGGTGGTGATCACCCCTCCCGTCACCGACGACCTGCTGGTCGGAGTGACCCGGGACTGTGTCATCGCGATGGTCAAGCAGAAGGGCTGGGAGCTGGAAGTGCGGCAGGTCGACCGCAGCGAGCTGCTGGCGGCCGACGAGGTCTTCCTGTGCGGGACCGGCGTCCAGATCGCGCCGGTGACCAGCGTCGACGGCCGCCAGGTCGGGGATGGCCAGCTGGGCGAAATGACCAATCAACTCCAGGACTGGTACCTGCGGATCGTGCGGGGCCAGGTCGAGGACTTCGCCAGCTGGCGCACCGTCGTCGAGCCTCTGGCTCTGCCGGCAGGCCGCTGAGCGAGCTGGCTTACTAAGAGGAGGCGGGATGGCACTGGTGCACCTGGTACAGGAGGACGAGGCCGAGGGCCTGGTCAAGGACGTCTACCAAGAGATCATGACCAGCCGCAAGCTGGCCCGGGTGCCCAACTACTGGAAGGCGCTGGCCCACCAGCCGGCCCTGTTGGCGACCACCTGGGAAAAGCTCAAGGTGGTGATGGCCGAGGGCGCACTCGATCGGCAGACCAAGGAGATCATCGCGGTAGCAGTCTCCGCCACCAACAACTGCGACTACTGTCTGCAGAGCCACACTGACGCGCTCCGCGGCATGGGCCTCGGTGACGCCGAGCTGGTGGAACTGATGGCGGTGGTGGATTTTTTCAACGGATCGAACGCCATGGCATCGGGACTGAAGGTTGAGTACGTCCCGCCGGTGCCCCTGACTGAAGAGGGGACGCCCCAAGGGGCACCAACAAGCGCAAAGGAGGGGACCTAAATGGCGACCGAAGCAATCTCCGGCACCGGGGGCCAGGAGGGCTCCGGCGAGCTGCGCAAGGGGAGTCTGCGCACGATCGACGCGGTGGCGATGGCCATCGCCGTGCTGGCGCCGGCGATGGCCATGGCCTACAACACCAGCGGTTCGGCTGCCTTCTCGGGGACCTCGACCCCGCTGGCGTTCCTGATCGGAGGCATCGGCTGCCTGGCTCTGGGCTTCGTGGTCATCGGATTCACTCGCCGCATGGCGTCGGCTGGCTACGCCTACACGTACTCCAGCCGGACCCTGGGCAAGCGGGTGGGCTTCCTCACCGGCTGGATGTACTTCTTCGGGTTCTTCTGTTTCGTGCCGATGACCATGAGCGGCGTCGGTGGCTTCACCGCCACCTTGATTCAGACCCAGATCTGGCACAGCATGCCTAGCTGGTTCTGGTTCCCCATCTTTCTGGTGGGCATGGCCAGCCTGGTGGCCCTGTCCTATCGGGGCGTCCGGCTCAGTGCCCGGACTCTGCTCTGGGTCGGCCTGGTCACAGTCACCGTGGTGGTGATCCTGGACGTCATCCTGACCATCAAGGGCGGCAAGTACGGCCAGTCACTGCAGCCCTTCACCTTCGGCCACACCCTGCAGGGTGGCTTCAGTGGCATCTTCTACGGCCTGATCTTCGGGGTCACCTCCTTCATCGGCTTCGAGACCGCCGCGGTCCTCGGCGAGGAGACCAGAAATCCCAGGCGGGCGATCCCGATCTCGGTGCTGGTGGCGGTGTGCTTTGCGATCGTGTTCTATGTCTGGACCACCTACAACATCGCCATCGGGGTGGGGGTCAACGCGGCCGGTTCCGCCGCCTGGGCGGGGAACCCTTCGATCCTGGCCACTCTGGCCAAGACCTATGTCGGAACGCCGATGTCAATCATCGTCGACCTGGCGGCGATTGGGTCGGCGTTCGTCGTCTGCCTGGCCTGCGCCACCGCGGCCACCCGGACCCTGTTCGCCATGGGTCGGGAAGGGGTGATGCCGAGCTGGTTGGGGCGGACCCATCCGGTGCACCGCACCCCGCACCACGCAATCCTGGTACTGGCCGGCGCGGCCACCGTCTCAGCCTTCGTGAGCGGCATCCTCTGGAACCTCGGTCCGTACACCAATTACTTCTTCTACGCCAGTATCGGCACCATCGCGGTGTGCCTGGTCTACGTAGTGCTCTGCGTCGGTGGCTCGGTGTATTTCAAGCGCGTTTCCAAGCGCTACAACGTCTTGGTCCACGGCCTGGTTCCGGTGGTCGGGATCGCCGTCTTCGGGCTGGCGGTGTACGGCTCCATCTACTCCGGAGCGGTACCGCCGGCGCCCTACACCTTCGTGCCCTACGTCAACCTCGGGTGGCTGGTGGTGGGTATCTTGTTTGTGGCCTATCTGTCCAAGTCGGCCCCGGAAAAGGTGGGTCAGATCGGGTCGATCCTGGGCGAGGAGGGAGGCGAGGCGGCAGCGATCCTGGATCAGCCGACCGTCGCTCCTGCCAGCGGCTAGTGACGGGCGCCAAGACCATCCCCAACCGGGCTGGGGGTCGGGGCCGACGGGTCCCCACCCCCGCCCACTGCGACGTAGAGCCTTGATCGACAGCCACGGTCACCCCGTGACCGGTGAGGGCGAGCCGCTCGATCTGAGCTCGGTCACCCTGGAGATGGCCGATGGCGAGGAGGCCCGGGCCGGTCGGGCCCAGGCGGCCCCCGGCCGGCTGAGCCAGGAGTTGATGGCGGTGCGGCTGGCCAACTACCTCCGCTGTGAGGTCGAGGAGCTGGGCGTGGCCCGGGCCCAGGCCAGCGCCCACTGGCCCGGGTACGTCGCCGGACTCTTCTCCGATGCCGGCCTCACCGGGCTGGTGCTCGACCCCGGCACCTACCTGGGGGACCCCACGGCGGCGGTCACGGAGATGGCCACCCTGACCGCGAGCGCGATCCGACCGATCATGCGGCTCGACCCCCTCATCGACCAGCTCATCTCCGAGGGGTCGACCGCCTCTGAAATCCTGGCGGCCGCGGAGACCGCGGTGCGCCGGGCGCCCGACCACGGGTACGTGGGGCTGAAGACGATCCTGGCCTACCGCACCGGGCTCGAGGTGGACCCCGACGCCACCTTGAAGGAGGCGGAGACTTCGCTGCGCGCTACCAAGGAGCTCCCCACCCGCCGACGGGGCAAGGCGCTCCGCGACTTGATCTGTCGCCAGACCCTGGGCTGGGCCGCCGAACTCAAGCTGCCGATCCAGTTCCACACTGGATTCGGGGACTCCGAGATCCGGCTCAGCGAGTCCAATCCGCTTCTGCTGGAGGAGCTGCTGCTGACCCCCGAGGGGACGGCCGCCACCATCGTTCTGATCCATGGCTCTTACCCCTGGCACGAGGAACTGGCCTATCTCGCTCTGGTCCATCCCAATGTCTACGCGGAGCTCTCGCTCTTCAACCTTTTTGCTCCGGCGAGGCTCGCGGAGCGGCTGGAGCGGGTGCTGGAACTGGCGCCATCGTCTCGAGTCCTGTGCGGCACCGATGGGCACGGCTCCCCGGAGTCCTTCTGGTTCGCCGCCCACGAGCTGCGCGACGCCTGGACCGCGGTGCGGGGGAGCTGGGCGGCTCGGGGGGCTCGCAAGCCGTGGCTCGCATCGCTCGAGGACGACATCTTCCGCGCCAATACCGCTCGCCTCTACCAGTTCTGAGGGAGGGATTGAAGCCCGGAGCGTGTCCCCGTACGGTCAGTCGCGGTGGCTGACCCCTACCTGGACGGCACATGTGAGTGGTGGCACCTCTCCGTCGCCTCCCCAGCGATCCGATCGGCGGTACTGGATGGCTGGATTCCAGCCGAGGGAAGGGTGCTGGACGTTGGCTGCGGCCTCGGCACCGAAGTGGGCTGGCTGGCGGAGCGAGGTTACACCGCCGTCGGGATCGACCTCTCGAGGGCCGCCTGCATCCAAGCGCAAGCGCGGTTTGCCAAGGGCCTCTTCCTGCAGGCTGACGTCCGACACCTCCCCTTTCTCGACCACACCTTCGAGATCAGCCTTGACCGCGGGTGTTTCCACTACCTCCCCGCCGCTGATCGACCCCAGTACGCTTGTGAGCTGAGTCGAGTTCTGAAGCCAGGTGGCCGTCTGCTCTTGCGTGCCAGCCTGCGCGCAGCGGGAGCTCGGAACGACATCTCCGAGGACGTCATTCGCGGGACCTTCGCCGATTGGACGATTCAAAGCTTGGAGCTCAGCGAGATACCAAGCGATACCCGCAGGCTGGACGTCTTGATTGCGCGCCTAGAACGCCCATAAATTGCTGTGATATGCGCGGTCAGCCCCTTCGCGGAGGATCGGGCGCAACATCCGCTAACCCGCACCGCAGGACTTCCACGTATGGGCCGTGCTGCGTGATACACGCTGATGTTGGCACGCCGTAGCGCTGCCTACGTATTGGAGAAAATTGACGGTCAATCTGGGATCGTTATGCGCGACCACCAACGAATCCAGTAGTTCGAGTGAGCCGGGTGACGTTCTCGGCGCCGCGATCCACGAGCAAGCTTGGGAAGGCTGGTAGATTGTCAAATGGCGCCACTTGAACACGTGTTTCCTAGCGCCCTACCGGCACGTTAGTACCCACCGCCGCGCAGTTCGAGCTCCACGAACTGCCTGTCTCACCACGTTGCACGAGGTGCGGCGCCGTGCCAGCCTCCGCGAGGTGGCGGATGCGGTCCGCTGCCAACGTCGTGGCGCTCAATCGGTCAGCGAAGCGCTCCATCTGCTATGCGGCGTGATGATTCGGGAGGCGGCTTGACGGCATTACCAGGTACCACTCGGCGAACTACCAGGCCGTTCTCGATCGCCAGCCAGGGCATCCCTTCAGGTCCTGTACCGACGAGCAGGGCCAACAAAGCGCGCACCATCCCGCCGTGCGTGATCAGCACCACGTCACCCGGCTCAGGGTGGCCTTGAAGGGCTTCAACGATGCGCACGGCACGTGCGTAGAGTTCGCGGATCGACTCGCCACCCGGCGGCGAGGCATCGGCGTCCACCACCCGTCCGTACCGAATCCCGGAGAGCTGAGGCGAGAGCGTGCGCAGTCCGGTCCCTTCTGCCAGGCCGAAGCTGCGCTCGCGTAGGAGGCGATCGGTCACGACCGGCAATCCCAGTGTGGCGGCCACCGGCTCCGCAGTCTGGAGGGCGCGCAGCAGATCACTGGACCAGATCGCCCCCACCTGTTCGCCGGCCAGCAGGCGGGCCACATTCTGGGCTTGGGAGATTCCCCGCCCGGTGAGGCCCGGGGCATCTGCTTGTCCCTGAACGAGTTGGCGCGCATTCCAGCTGCTCTCGCCGTGGCGGACCAGCCAGACAACCCGTTCCCATGGCGCCCGGACCTTCACCCGATCAGTGTTTCCGTCGACCCTGAGGTTCCGCTGAGGTATTGCTGAGGACGACCTCAATTTCTGCTGGGACCTGGAGAGTCGAAGTCGAGCAGCTGACTCCGCGGTCCCGCCGGGCGTGGAGGAGGAGCTCTAACTGGCCGGAGGCAACTCGGCCGGGACCGCTACGAGAAGACTCCCTGCGCCGTGCTGAGCGGACGCCAGCTGGGCCGAGTCGCCTCGAAGTCTAAGATCGCTGCCTCATGGCTCAGCGCCATGGCAATCGGATCGCGGCCGCTCAGCAAGCAATCCCGCCAGAAGGGGTCGATGACGAATTCGGCGATCGGTCCACCATCGTCGCGCACCTGCTGCTTGTCGAGGTCGACCGCCAGCCGATAGCCGCCCCCGGTTGCGCGCTGGCGCAGACGGACCACCACGTCGGCGGGCAGCTGGACCGGCAGAAGTCCGTTCTGCAGCGCGTTGGCGGTGAAGATGTCGGCGAAGGACGGGGCGATGACGACGCTGAAGCCCATCCCCGAGAGCGCCCAAACCGCATGTTCCCGCGACGAACCGCAACCGAAGTTCCGTCCGGTGATCAGGATGCTGGCGCCCCCGTAGGCCGGGTCGTTCAGCTCGAAGTCGCCGCGCGGCTGGCCCTGTTCGTCATACCTCCAGGCGAAGAAGCAGCCGTCCCCGTAGTCGTTCCGATCGGTGCGCTTCAGGAACTGCTTGGGGATGATCTGATCGGTGTCGACATCGTCCCGGCTGAGCGCCGCGCAGAGCCCCTCATGAATCGTGAAGGCTTCCACCAGAGTGACCTACCCGACCGCAGCCAGAGCGGCCGGCTCCAGGGTGCGGACGTCGACAAAGTGGCCGTGCAGCGCCGCTGCGGCGGCCATCGATGGACTGACCAGGTGGGTCCTTCCTCCGGCGCCCTGGCGGCCCTCGAAGTTGCGATTCGAGGTCGAGGCGCAGCGCTCACCCGAAGCCAGCACATCGGGGTTCATCCCGAGGCACATCGAACAGCCGGCCTCGCGCCACTCGAAGCCGGCGTCGGTGAAGATCCGGTCGAGCCCCTCGGCCTCGGCGGCCCGTTTGACCGACTGGGACCCCGGCACCACCATCGCCCGGACGCCCGGATGCACGCGGCCCCCAGCAGCGATGGCCGCAGCCGCCCGAAGGTCCTCCAATCGGCCGTTGGTGCAGGAGCCGATGAAGACCCGGTCGATCGCGATCTCCTCGATCGCGGTGCCCTCGGTGAGCCCCATGTACACAAGTGCCCGGGCGGCCTGCTGACGCTCCAGCTCACTGGTGAACTCGCTCAACCGGGGAATTCGCCCGGTCACTTGGGCCACCATTCCGGGGTTGGTGCCCCAGGTCACGTGGGGCACCAACTCGCAGGCGTCGATTACCACCGTTCGATCGAACGCTGCCCCCTCATCGGTGGCGAACCCCAGCCAGGCCTCGGCCGCTCGTTCGAACTCCGCGCCCTCGGGCGAGGCGGCTCGGCCGGCCAGGTAGTGCACCGTCGTCGCGTCCGCCGAAACCAGTCCCGCTCGAGCTCCCGCTTCGATGGTCAGGTTGCAGACCGTCAGCCGACCCTCCATCGAGAGAGCCCGGATGGCGCTCCCGCGATACTCCACCACCGTGCCCTGGGCACCTGAGACGCCCACCCGGCCGATGATGGCCAGGGCCATATCCTTGGCGGTCACCCCCACCGGGAGCTCACCGTCAACCCGGATCTCCAGCGTCTCGGCCGGTGCCTGCCAGAGGCACTGGGTGGCCAGCACCTGCTCCACCTCGGACGTGCCGATCCCAAACGCCAGGGCTCCGAACGCCCCGAGGGTGGAGGTGTGGGAGTCGCCACAGACGATGGTCATCCCCGGCTGGATCAGGCCCAGCTCCGGACCGATCACGTGCACGATCCCCTGGCGCCGGTGATGCAGGTCCAGCAGGGGCACCTGGGACCCGTGGCAGTTCTCGGCTAGCTGGCGCAGCTGCTCGGCGGCCACGGGATCGGGGGTCGGCCGGCTGCGCTCCCAGGTGGGGACGGTGTGGTCCATCACCGCCAGGGTCAGGTCGGGGCGGCGGACGGCCCGACCCTCGGCACGCAGCCCGGCGAACGCCTGTGGTGAGGTCACCTCATGGACCAGATGGAGGTCGACGTAGATCAGCGCCCGCGAGTCCGGGTCGCCACTGACCGTGTGCGCCTCCCAGATCTTGCGATAGGCGGTCCGGGGAGCCCTCCGCGCGCGGTGCTGGCTCATCAGGTCGAGTGGGTTTTGCTATTCATGGTCTAACTGTGGTCCTCGAAGACGTGTTCATGCGGTCGGGGAGAGGCGGGCCAGCGACTCGGCATGCCGGGCCGCCCACTCGTAGCTGTCGACCAGCGCCAGCGCGGAGGCCTGAAGGATGTTGGCGGAGCAGCCCACTGTGGTCCACACCCGCTCCCCGTCGCTGGAGTCGATCCCCACCCTGACCGTGGCGCCGGTGCCCTGGTCGCCGTCGATGACCCGGACCCGGTAGTCCAGCAGCTTCACCGACGCCAGGCTGGGGAAGTGTGGCGCCAGAGCCCGGCGCAGCGCCAAGTCGAGTGCCTCGACGGGGCCGGACGCCTCGGCGGCCGTGTGGACCACCGTCCCCGACACCAGCACCTTGACGCTGGCCTGCACGTTCTGGGAGGGTTCGGCCGCCCGCGGTGTCGAGGTCTCGTGGGCGACCAGCAGCGACTCCTGCAAGGCGAAGGGAGCGATGTCGTCGGGGAAACTCCTGTGGACCAGCAGTTCAAACGAGGCGTCGGCATCCTCGAAGGCCCAGCCGGACGATTCCAGATGCTTCAGTCGCTCCACGATGGATCCGCGGGCGTCCCGATCCAAACCTCCCAGCCCGAGCTCGGTCAGCTTGCTTGCGACGTTGCTCCGGCCACTCTGGTCCGAGACCACCGTGCGGGCCTCGTTACCGACCAGGCTGGGGTCGACATGCTGGTAGGCGCGCTCGTCCCGGGCGACGGCCTGGGCGTGCAACCCTCCTTTGTGCAGGAAGGCCGCCGGGCCGACGTAGGGCCGATGGGGGTCGGGGGCCCGGTTGACGAGGGCGTCGAACAGTCGGGAGACCCCGACCAGCTCCTGCAGGCGATCAGGGCTTAGCACCGGACGCCCCAATTTGAGCTGGAGGTTGGCGGCGATCACCAGGAGGTCGGCGTTGCCGCAGCGCTCACCGCTGCCGTTGACGGTGCCCTGGACCATAGTGGCGCCCGCTTCCACCGCGGCCAAGGAGTTGGCGACGGCGACCCCGGAGTCGTTGTGGCAGTGGATCCCGAGCGGGATCTTGAGCCGTGCCCGAACCTCGTCGGTGGCCCGCGCGACCTCCCGCGGAAGCTGACCGCCGTTGGTGTCGCAGAGGACGACCCAGCTGGCGCCCGCTCGGGCCGCCGTCTCGATCACCGCCAGGGCATAGCTCTCGTCCTGGTCCAAGCCGTCGAAGAAATGCTCGGCGTCGAAGATGACCTCCCGTCCGCGGGCGACCGCATAGATGACAGTGTCCGCCACCATCCGCAGGTTCTCCTGAGCGGTGGTGCCCAGCACCGTCTCCACCTGCCATCGGGAGGACTTGCCAACCACGGTCACCACCGGAGCCAGGGAGTTCATGGTCAGCGCCAAGCCGCGATCGGACTCAGCTTCGACGCCCGGCCGACAGGTCGACCCGAAGGCGGCCAGCCGGGATTGCCGCAGGGGAGACCTGGCCAGCCGCTCGAAGACTGCGGTGTCTCGGGGGTTGGCGCCGGGCCAGCCGGCCTCCACGTAGTCGACCCCCAATTCGTCGAGCCGCCGGGCGACCTTCAGTTTCTGCTCGATGCTGAGCTGAAGGCCGAAGCCCTGCATCCCGTCGCGCAAGGTGGTGTCGTAGAGCGCGACCCGCTCCAGCGCGGGCCGGGTGCGGGCCACCGTCGCGCTCATGCCGGAGCCCCCACCGGAAGTCGTTCGATGACGGCCTCGGTGAGCGATTCCGTGCTCTCGCTGCCGCCCAGATCGGGGGTGAGCCGACCCTCGGCGATCACCGCTCCGATCGCCCGCTCCACCAAACCTGCCAACTCTTCGAGCTTGAGGGTGAGCCTAAGCAGGAGGGCAACCGTGGCGATGGCCCCCAGCGGATTGGCGATCCCCTGCCCGGCGATGTCGGGCGCAGAACCGTGCACCGGCTCGTACAGCCAGGGGCCGTCCCCGCCGCCGCTGGCGGAGGGAAGCACTCCGAGCGAACCGCTGAGCGCCCCCGCCTCGTCGGTGAGGATGTCGCCGAAGAGGTTCTCGGTGACCACCACGTCGAAGGCCCCGGGCTGCTGCAGCAGGCGCAGGGCGAAGCTGTCCACCAGACAGTGCTCCAGCGCCACATCCGAGAACTTCTGGCCGACCTCGGTGACCACTTCGCGCCACAACTGGGAGGTGGCCAGTACATTGGCCTTGTCCACTGAGGTGACTTTGGACCGGCGCTGGCGGGCTGCCCGAAAGGCCACCTCGGCGGTCCGGCGAACCTCGGCCTCGCTGTATTCGCTGGTGTCGACGGCGTGGCGGTTCGGCGCCTGGCCGGCGACTCCGTTGGGGCGCCCGAAGTAGATCCCGCCAGTGAGCTCGCGAATGAAGAGCAGGTCCGCGCCGCGGAGCACCTCCGCTCGGAGTGGGCTGTGTCCCTCCAGACCCGGCCAGACCCTGACCGGGCGAAGGTTGGCGAACGCCCCCAAGCCGGAGCGAAGCCGCAGAAGTCCGGCCTCTGGCCGGACGGGAGAGTGGTCCCAGGCGGGGCCTCCGACCGCTCCCAGGAACACCGCATCGGCGGCGCGCGCCGCATCGAGACTCTCGACGGGGAGGGGGTTTCCGGTGGCCTCCAAGGCCACCCCGCCGATCAGCTGCGGGCTAGTGATCACGGTGATTCCTACCGATCTGACGGCGGTCTCCAGAACGCGCAGGGCAGCTGCGGTCACCTCTGGGCCAATGCCGTCGCCGGCCAGAACCGTGAGGCGCAGCACCTTCAGGTGTTCCGTCACCCGGGAACGGACCTCGGGGCGGCCTGGGCATGCGAGACCTCGCCGACGATCTGCTCCAGAGTCTCGTCCTCGACCTCCTTGGCGGTGTCAGCCACCTCCAGGAAGCGGGTCCAGACCGCCTGGAAGGAATCCGGCGGCAGCTCCACCCCAATCCGGTCCAGCCGGTGCCGCAGGGCGTGGCGTCCGGAGCGGGCGGTGAGGACGATCTTGGTCTCGCCGGCACCAACGTCCTCGGCGGCGATTATCTCGTACGTTCGGCGGTCCTGGAGAACCCCGTGCTGATGGACGCCAGAGGCGTGAGCGAAGGCGTTGGAGCCCACCACCGGCTTGTTGGCGGAGACCATCATCCCGGTCAGCTCCGCTACCAGTCGGCTGGTCGGCACCAGCTCCGTGGCGCAGAGATTGTCGGCCAGCCCCAGCACCGGCCGCCGCACTCGCAGCGCCATCAGGACCTCTTCGATGGACGCGTTGCCGGCCCGCTCGCCGATCCCGTTGATGCAGCCCTCGACCCGCCTCGCCCCCGCCGCGATGCCCGCCAGCGAGTTGGCGGTCGCCAGCCCCAGGTCGTCGTGGCAGTGCACGCTGATCAGCACGCGGTCCATGCCCCGCACCTGGGAGCGCACCGTCGCCACCAGGTTCTGGAACTCGTTTGGGAGGCAGTAGCCGGTCGTATCCGGGAGATTGATGACGGTCGCCCCGGCGTCCACTGCGGCCTGGACCACCGAGCAGAGGTAATCGAGGTCGGCCCGACCGGCATCCTGGGGGGAGAACTGGACGTCGTCGCAGAGACTCTTGGCGTAGGCGATCGCCTCCGCGGACTGGGCGAGGACCGTTTCCCGATCCAGTCCCATCATCTGGGTGATGTGGATGTCGGAGACGCTCATGAAGACGTGGATCAGGTGCCGGGGCGCATCCCGGACCGCCTGATAGACCGCGTCGATGTCGCTCGCCTTGGTCCGGGCCAGTCCGGTCACCGCCGGCCCTTCGACCTCCCGGGCGATCTGCTGGACCGCCTCGAAGTCGCCCGGCGAGGATGCCGGGAAGCCAGCCTCGATGACGTCGACCCGGAGACGCTGGAGCTGGTGCGCGATCAGGAGCTTGTCAGCCGGGTGCAGGGTGGCTCCCGGGCACTGCTCACCGTCGCGCAGGGTGGTGTCGAAGAACTGCACCAGATCGGGCTCGGCGCCCCCGGCTGCCTCCTCGCCGACCCCGCCTACTGAGCCCCCCTGGGAGCTCACGTCCTGACCTCGGGGCTGCCCACCCCGGCCGGGACGGCCTCGGTCTGGCTCGAGGGCCCGGGGGGAACCGACGCGATGGGGCGGATCCAGGGCATGTGCGAGCGCAGCTGCTGGCCGACCCGCTCGATCGGTTGATCCGCCTCCTGGGCGCGCTTGGCGAGAAACCCCTGGCGCCCTTGCCGGTTCTCGTCGATCCAACTCTCGGCGAAGCTGCCATCCTGGATGCGGCCCAGGATCTCCCGCATCCGCTGGCGTACGTGCTCGTCGATCACCACCTTGCCGCTGGTGTAGTCGCCAAACTCGGCGGTGTCGCTGACGCTGAAGCGCATCAGGGAGAGGCCGCCCTGGTACATCAGGTCCACGATCAGCTTCAGCTCGTGCAGGCATTCGAAGTAGGCGAGCTCCGGCTGGTAGCCGGCCTCGGTGAGGGTCTCGAAGCCGGCCTTGACCAGCTCGGTGACCCCCCCACACAGAACCGCCTGCTCGCCGAAGAGATCGGTCTCCGTCTCCTCTCGGAAGGTGGTCTCCAGCACCCCGGCCCGGGTCGCTCCCAAACCGCGCGCATAGGCCAGGGTCCGCGCCCTGGCGGTACCGGTCGGGTCTTGATGAATTGCCAGCAGGGCCGGGCAGCCGATCTCCTCTTTGAAGCAGGAGCGGACCATGTGGCCGGGCGCCTTGGGTGCGACCATGGCGACGTCGCAGTGGCGGGGCGGCTGGACTGTGCCGTAGTGGATCGAGAAGCCGTGGGCGAAGAGCAGCAGGCTGCCTTCACCGAGAGCTTCTGCGAGCCCGTCCGAGAAGAGCGCCGCCTGCTCGTGATCGGGGATCAGCACCATCACCACATCGGCACCACGGGCCGCCTCGACCGCCTCTTTGACCTCGAACCCGTCCGCGATCGCCTGGGCCCGGCTGTGGCTGGTCGGGCGCAGGCCCACCGTCACCTGATAGCCGCTGTCCCGCAGGTTCTGGGCGTGGGCGTGGCCCTGGCTGCCGTACCCCAGGACCGCGATCCGAGCTCCTTTGAGGGCACTCGGGTCGGCGTCCTTGTCGTAGTACATCCTCATCGCTCAGACCTCCCTCTTGGATCCGGGGCTGAAGCTCCGCCGGGGCCGGTGTTCAGGGCCAGCGGTCCGCTGCAGATCCAGTCGGAACTAGGCCGCCGCCGCAGTTCCGTCAGCGCCTCTTCCACCGGGCCCGGAGGTCCGGAGATCGCAGTGATCGTCCGGGCCCCGGCCTGGCGCACCACCTGGCCGCCGACCCCATCGGGAAGCCTCGCGAAGGCCTGGTCGACCTCGTCGGAACGAAGATCGACCAGAGCGGTGCTCCACTCCACTGTGGCGGAGCTGGTAATGTCCTCGACGCTGACCACGTCGATCAGCTTGGTCAGCTGCTTGACGATCTGATCATGGGCCTGGGTGCCGGCATCGATGCGCAGGCTGATCGCCACCACTCCAGGCTCCGCGCTGGGTCCCACCGCGCAGGTCTCGATGCCGAAGCCGCGCCGCCCCAGGAGGTTGGTGACCCGCTGCAGCACTCCCCGCCGGTCCTCCACTCTGACCGAGATCAGCCGGATCCGGCCGGGGTGGCGGGTGGTGGTGAGGCCGTCGGCACCGGGGGCCAGAGGGGGGCTGGCTATCGCGGGTGGGGACATCAGGACCTCGGACACTCGACGAAGTCGGAGAGGCCCTTGCCCAGCGGCACGATCGGGTACACGTTGGCGTTGGGGTCGATCTCGAAGTCGACCACCGCGGGACCAGGGTGGGCGAAGGCGGCGTCCAACGCCGGCCCGATCTCGCTGGACTGGTGAACCACCGCCCCGAAGCAACCGAAGGCCTGCGCCAGCATCACGAAGTCGGGGGTGAGCAGGTGATCGACCTGGGAGCGCACTCCACCGTAGAAGTCGTCCTGGAACTGGCGGACCATGCCCAGCTGGCGGTTGTTGAGAACCACGGCCTTGACCGGCAGGCGGGACTCGACAGCGGTCGCCAGCTCC
>Ga0307374_10002683_pt1 | contig 31323 bp, 27 predicted proteins | sample OX3MG_FD_202532 | JGI IMG/M metagenome (GOLD analysis project Ga0307374, IMG submission 202532) | Soil microbial communities from Risofladan, Vaasa, Finland - OX-3 | ecosystem: Environmental > Terrestrial > Soil > Coastal area > Acid sulfate soil | place: Finland: Risofladan, Vaasa | collected... | reverse complement strand
CTTGACGCATCGGCTCCATTCGACACTGGGCAAAGCCGTTTGCGGTATGAATTGCAATACGGTGCAGGAGCCGACGGGGAGATTCGAACTCCCGACCAGCTGTTTACAAAACAGCTGCTCTACCACTGAGCTACGTCGGCGCGGTCGGGGCAGTTCGGCAGTATAGACAGCGCCGAGCCGGTCAGCCGGCGCCGGCTGGGGCCTTCCCGTAGCTGAACTGGCGCTGCCGCGCCACCTCGTACATGAGCAAGGCGCCGGCGACGGCGGCGTTCAGCGACTGTACTCGACCTCCCATCGGGATCGACACCAGCTGGTCGCAGTGGCGCCGCGTCAGGGTCCGCAGTCCTTCGCCCTCCGCGCCCACGACCAGTGCTACCGGCGACCGCAGGTCGACTTGGTCGCAGCGGCGATCCCCCGCCGCATCCAGCCCCACCACCGCGACCCCGAGATCCGCCAGCTCGCGCAGGGTTTGGACCAAATTGACCACCCGGACCAACTGGAGGTGCTCGATCGCCCCCGCGCTCGCCTTGGCCGCCGCTGGGGAGAGGGGCGCGGTGCGATGTCGCGGCAAGATCAAAGCGGTCACGCCCAGCACTTCCGCGCTGCGCGCCAGCGATCCCAGGTTCTGGGGATCCTGGACTCCGTCAAGACAGAGGAAGACCGGCGGCCAGCTGGGATTCTGGTCCTCCAAGAGCCTCCTGAGGATGTCGCGGTTGGCGAGCTGGCGACCGTCGAAGTAGGCGGCCACTCCCTGGTGGTGCTCGGTATGGGCGACGTCGTTCAGACGGCCCCGGGCGGTGATTTCCGGGAGGACCAGGGCCAGTTGGGCCCGGTCGACGATCTCCCCCAGCCGCTGATCAGAGCCGAGGCCGGGAGCCAGCAGCAGCCGGCGGATCCGCCGCCCCGCCCGCAATGCCTCCAGGACCGGATTGCGTCCGTAGAGAATCTCGGGCATCAGAGCCGATGCCAGCGAGTGCCTTCCTTGGTGTCCTCGACCACGATGCCCAGCTCCAGAAGCTGGTCGCGGATCCGGTCCGCCTTCGAGAAGTTCCCCTTGCGCCTAGCATCCTCGCGACGGTCGAGAGACTGCTGCTCCTCGGGGCTGAGCTGGGGATCCTCAGAAACCGCGGCTCGCTCGATGACGGCGAGCCGGCTATCCGCGGTGCGCAGAGTGGAGAGTGCCGCCCCACATCCGTCACCCCCGGCGCGTCCCTCGTCTAAAAGCCGGTTGCCCTCCCTGACCAGGTCGTGAAGTGACCCGAGCGCCAGCGGCAGGTTCAGGTCATCGTCCATGGCTGCCTCGAAACGGTCGCGGGCTCGCTGGGCGGCCACCGTTAGCGGGTCGCCCGAACCTGCGGTCTTGAGCTCGCCACGGTGGGCGGCGGCACAGCGCCGCCAGAAGGTTGCCAGCCGGTCAAGCGATTCCGAGGCCCCCACCAGGTCCTCTTCGCGGAAGTGCAGGCGCTGCCGGTAATGGGTGTTGCCCAGGAGGTGGTAGCGCACCGCGAGCGGGCTGTGGCCCCGCTCGACCAGGGTGGGTACGGTGAGGAAGTTGCCTTGGGACTTGGCCATCTTGCCGCCTTCCACGAGGAGATGCTCGACATGAAACCAGAGCCGGACGAAGGGCTGGCCAGTGGCGGCCTCGGACTGGGCAATCTCATTCTCATGGTGGGGAAACTTGTTGTCGACACCCCCGCAGTGGATGTCGATGGACTCCCCCAGCAACTCCATCGCCATCGCCGAGCACTCCAGGTGCCAGCCCGGTCGGCCCCAGCCGAAGGGTGACGGCCAAGCCGCCAGATCGCCCTCGGAGCCCACCTTCCAGAGCGCGAAATCTCTGACTGCCTCCTTTGCCTCGTACTCATCGGAATCGATCCGGCCGCTGGCCCCGGCGCTGAGCCCCTTCACATCCAGCCGCGACAGCTTGCCGTAGCTGGGGAAGGTGTCCAGGCGGAAGTAGACGGATCCTTCGCTCTCATAGGCATGACCGGTCTTCACCAGGCGTTCCGCCAGCGCCAGCATCGGACCGAGATACTCGGTCGCTCTCGGGAAGTGCTCGGCTCGCTCGATCCCGAGCAGGTCCAGGTCCCGGAAGAAGTCCTCGATGAAGGGGGTGGTGAATTCGGCCAGGGTCTCTCCCCTGGCCGTGGCCTTGGCGATGATCTTGTCGTCAACGTCGGTGATGTTCATCACCTGCTCAACCTTGAGGTGGCGCGCCTCCAGGTGCCGGCGCAGCAGATCCTCAGCCAGATAAGACCGGAAATTGCCGATGTGGGCACGGTCGTGAACGGTGGGTCCGCAGGTGTACATCTGGACCCGGCCGGGGTGCAGCGGCCGCAGTACTTCCACGGCCTGGGTCAGGCTGTTGTAGAGGCGAATGGGCATGCCCGGCTTATGTTATTCCCGGTCGGTCCGACTTCCGGTGCCCACCCGGGCGACGGCCAGAGCCGCCATTCCCTCACCGCGTCCGGTGAGGCCCAGGCCGTCGCTCGACTTCACCTTGACCGAGATACGGGCCAGGTCCAGTCCGAGCACCGAGCCCACGGCGGCGGACATCGCCTGGCGGAAGGGACCGAGCCTCGGCGCCTCGGCGACCACTGTCCCGTCCAACCCCCAGATCTCGATCCCCTCGGCTGCCAGGAGCTCACCCACTCGGCGCAACAGCTCGAGGGAGGAGGCGCCACGCCAGCGCTCGTCGGTCGAGGGGAAGTGCTCACCGATGTCGCCCAAACCGGCCGCCCCGAGCAGGGCATCGGCTAGCGCATGGCAGAGCACGTCACCGTCGGAGTGCCCCAGCAGCCCTTGCTCGTAGGCGATCTCGACCCCGCCCAGCCAGATCGGCCCTGGGCCTCCGAAACGATGGACGTCGACCCCCAGGCCAACTCCGGGAAGGGGCCGCCCGCTCACTGGCGAGCCCACGCCCCGTTGCCGAGCCAGGACCGAAGGGCCAGGATGTCCTCGGTCCGGGTCACCTTGAGGTTGCAGGGATCGCCCAGCACGGTGGCGACCGGTTCGCCCAGCGCCAGCACCAGGGCGGCGTCGTCGTCGGCATCCAGCCGGGCCGCGGTGGCCGCCTGGTGGGCTCGCATCAGGAGATCGCGCCTAAACGCCTGCGGGGTCTGAATAGCCGCCAGGTCGGCCCGCGGCAGCACCTCCTCCAGCCGGCCGGACCTGACCACGGCAGTGCTATCGGCTACCGGAACACAGGCGGTGGCGGCACCCACGTCCCGAGCCGCTCGGAGGACTTTGGCGCACAGCTCAGAGGTCACCCCCGGCCGGGCTCCGTCGTGGACCAGCACCATCTCCCTGGTGCAGAGCCCCAGTCCGCGGAAGACCGAGTCCTGCCGGCGTGCGCCGCCCTCGACACAGCGGCATCCGAGACGAGGCGCCGCGGAAGAGGCGAGCTCCATTACCCGGCGGTGCTCCCGCAAGTCGGTGACCACCACCAACTCGTCCACCCCACTGGTCGGGTCCCCGAGGGCTTGGAGCACCCACGCCAGCACCGGTTGGCCGCTGAGATCGGCCCAGAGCTTAGGCCCACCGAACCTGGCCCCAGATCCGGCCGCCGGCACCAGCGCGGTGGTCCCCCGAGCTGATTCGCCCAACCTCAGGGCCTGCTAGTGGTCGCGGGCTTCGACTTTCGCCCGGGGTCCGGCGGCGGTCCTGGCTCCTCCCCCGCCAGGTCGGGAGCTTGCACGAACACCATCCGGCCGGAGGCGGTCTGGATCACGCTCCGCACCGTGGTGGTGAGGCGCTCGCCCAGGTGGCTCCGCCCCCCCTCCACCACCAGCATGGTTCCGTCGGGCAGATAACCAACCCCTTGATCGGCCTCCCTCCCCTCCTTGACCACGTCGACCTCCAGCTTCTCCCCGGGCACCAGGGCCGGGCGCAGGGCCGTGGCCAGCTGGTTGAGATTCATGACCGTCAGCCCTTCGATCTGAGCCACCCGGTCCAGGTTGAAGTCCACAGTCAGCAGCGCCGCGCGCTGTTCGCGGGCCAGCCGCACCAGGCGGGAGTCCACCTCGGACATGGAGGGGTAATCCACCTGGGGGAACGCCAGGTCCAACCCCGGGAGCGAGCGCAGCTCCTCAAGCATCGCAAGACCCCGCCGGCCCCTGGCCCGGCGGATGGGATCAGCCGAATCGGCTACCGACTGCAACTCGGCTAGGACGAACTGGGGAATCAGGAGTTCATAGAGACAGAACCCGGCCCGGGCCAGGTCCAGGAGCCGGCCGTCGATGATCGCGCTGGTGTCCACCACCACCCTCGCCAACGGAGCGGCGACCCCCCCCAAAGGAATGCCGAGGCGGGAAAGCTCACGTCTGCGTCGGCGCCCGACTGAGATCCCGAGTGGTACCAGGATGAAGGCCACTCCCACCGCCACCAGCCAGCCCAGCCCGCCCGGCAATCCGGAGGCGATCAGAGCCACCAGGGCGGCGATGACCAGCGCCACGACGACCCCCGCCAGCGCCCCGATGAGTTCGGGAAGCGGGATGTTGGCCAGCTCCTCCTCCGCCCACGCGTAGGGACGCACGCTGAGCGCCGGACCGAGGAGATAGCCAAGTCCACACCCCAGCGCCAGACCCACGACCAAGGCCACCGTCTTGGACTCCCAGCCGGTGAATGAGCCCTTGAATGTGGTGAGAATTACCGTGGCATAGAGCGTCCCCAGGACGGCCCCCACCGACATCCCCAACAGGCTGGCGATCCGCGAGGCGCGCACTCGCCCGGGGTGCTCTCCCGGCGTCGGGTCCGCGCTGTCGGCGGCGGCTACTGTTCCGGGAGTCTCCCCGGCGTCAGACTGGTCCGCCACCGTCGCCGCCAGTCGGACCGGCGGCCCCCGCCCCAGCCGGCTCAACGGCTGGAGGTTGTTCCTCCACCACCTCGGGCGGAGGAGGCGGTCCGGGAACCACGTGGGTGGCGATGTTGCCATCCTCCACGTCGATGGTGACTAGGTCCCCGGGGGTGAACTCGATCTTCAGCAACTCCTCACTGAGGGGGTCCTCGATCTCGGACTGGATGACCCGGCGCAGCGGGCGAGCCCCGAACTGCTTGTCGAACCCGAGTTCCGAAAGCAGGTCCTTGGCCTGATCGGTGACCAGGAGGCTCAGGCCCTGGCGCTGAAGGTGCTCGCGTACCCGCACCAGCATGAGGTCAACGATCTGGCGCGTCTCGTTAGTGCGCAGGCGATGGAAGACCACCACCGCATCAACCCGGTTGAGGAATTCGGGACGGAAGCTTCGCTTGAGTTCGTCGGTGATGCGCTCCCGCATCTTGCTGTGCTCTTGATCCTCGCCGCTCCGACCAGGGACCCCCGTCTGGAAACCCATCGAGAGATTGGTGCCCACACCCTGGATGCCCAGGTTGCTGGTCATGATCACGATGGTGTTGGCAAAGCTCACCACCTTGCCCTTGGCGTCAGTGAGGCGGCCGTCCTCGAGGATCTGCAGCAGCAAGTTGAAGAAGTCGGGGTGGGCCTTCTCGATCTCATCGAAGAGGACTACGCTGTAGGGACGACGGCGGACGGCCTCGGTCAGCTGCCCACCCTCGTCGTAGCCGACGTACCCGGGCGGTGAGCCCACCAGACGAGCCGTGCTGTGGCGCTCGGCGAACTCCGACATGTCGAGCCGGATCAGGGCGTCGTCGTTGTCGAAGAGGAAAGATGCCAGGGCTCGTGCCAGCTCCGTCTTCCCAACTCCGGTGGGGCCGAGGAAGATGAACGAACCGATCGGGCGCCGGGGGTCCTTGAGTCCCGCGCGGGCTCGGCGGACCGCCTGGCAGACGATCTTGACTGCCTCATCCTGGCCGATCAGGCGCTTGTGGATCTCCGACTCCATGGCCAGGAGTCGCTGGGTCTCGGCCTCCACCAGGCGGCTGACCGGGACCCCCGTCCAGGAGGAGACGATGTCGGCGATGTTCTCCTCGTTTACTTCAGGCACGGTCTTGCCCAGCTCATCGCGCCAGGCGGCTTCTTCCAGCGCGTACTCACCCTTGAGCTGCTTCGCTTCTTCGTCAAGCTTGGTGGCGGCCTCGTAATCCTGCTTCTCGACGGCCTCGTCCTTGCGGGTCTGGAGTGACCGCACGTGGCGCTGCTTGGCGCGCAACTCGGGAGGGGTGGTGGTCAACTTCATCCGAACCCGAGCCGAAGCCTCGTCGATGAGGTCGATCGCCTTGTCCGGCCAGGAGCGGTCGCTGACGTAACGTCCTGAGAGCTCGGCGGCCGCCCGCACCGCGGCGTCGCTGATGGTCACCCGGTGATGCTTCTCGTAGAGGCTGCGCACCCCACAGAGGATTTCGATGGTCTCCTCCAGCTTGGGCTCCTCCACGAAGACCGGCTGGAAGCGCCGCTCTAGAGCGGCGTCCTTCTCGATGTACTTGCGGTACTCGTTGAGGGTGGTGGCCCCGATGCACTGGATCTCGCCGCGAGCCAGCGCCGGCTTGAGGATATTGGCCGCATCGATGGCCCCTTCGGCAGCTCCGGCCCCGACCAGGGTGTGCAACTCGTCGATGAAGAGCACTACCTCTTTGGAGGAACGGATCTCGTCGAGGATCTTCTTGAGTCGTTCCTCGAACTCCCCTCTGTACTTTGTTCCAGCCACCAGGCCACCCATGTCCAAAGTGAGCACCCGCTTGTTGGCGAGTGACTCGGGAATCTCCTGGTTGACGATGGCCTGGGCCAGTCCCTCGGCGATCGCGGTCTTGCCGACGCCGGGCTCGCCGATCAGCGCGGGGTTGTTCTTGGTGCGCCGGGAGAGGATCTGCACCACCCGCTCGATCTCCATCTCCCGCCCGATGACCGGGTCCAGCTGGTTTTTAGTGGCCAGCTCGGTCAGGTCACGGCAGAACTGGTCCAGCAAAGGCGTCTTGCTCGACTTCTTGCGCTCGGGGGGCGGCTCGTCCTCGAGTCCCTGATCCTTGAGCAGCGAGTCCAGCTCATGGCGGACTTTGTCCAAGTTGGCCCCGAGGTCCTCCAAAACATGGGCGGCGATGCCTTCGCCCTCGATCAGCAGCCCCAGCAACAGGTGCTCGGTGCCGACATACGTGTTGTTCATCCGCTTCGCCTCTTCGAAGGCGATCTCGATCACCTTCTTTACCCGGGAGGTCGGGATGATCTGCTGAACAATGATTCGCTCGTTTCGGCCCAGCACCGAGTCGATGGTGTCCCGCACCTTGTCGATCTCGACACCGAGGTTTGCCAGCACTTTGGCGGCGAGGCCTTCGCCCTCGCGCAGCAGCCCGAGCAAGAGGTGCTCCGTGCCGATGTACGAGTGGTGCGACTTCTCCGCCTCGTCCTGGGCCAGGGTCAGGACCTTCTTGGCCTTCTCGGTAAAGCGCTCAAACGGGTACACGGATCATCTCCTTGAGCCCGGTGGTATGACGGTCGGCAGCGCAGGATGCCGCCATGGCTGGAGTGGCTCGCGGGCTCGGGGCAGGGCCGATCACAAGCGCATTATGCCCAATTCGGTCGCCCCGAACCCGAGGGCCTCTCCCCCTCCGGCCACCCGACCCAGCGGTGCTCGGTAGCGGCGGTACCCGAGATCGCGCCTCTGCGTCGGAATCTCGGGCGAGTCGGGGCAGGCGCTTAGGCGGGCGTCTCTGCCTGCGAGCCTTGCAACCGCTCCCGGAGCGCGGGTACGTCAAGGCCCAGCTCCACTAGCAGACAGACTGCCGGATCGGTGTCCTCGGCGGTGATCGCCAACAGCAGGTGCTGAGTGTCCACCCGCTCAGTCGGGCCGCGGGAGGCTGCCTGTGGCGCCAGGATGGCGACGGCCTTCCGGAGGCGCTGGTTGGAAGCACGTTCTGGACGGTCAGCCGAGGCGAGGACCCCCGGTTCTCGGCCAGCCCTTCACGCAGCCGCGGTAGGTCGACTCCCAGAGCGCGCAGAACCCGAGCCGCGGTTCCCTCAGCTTGGCGCACCAACCCGGCCAGGCGGTGCTCCGTCCCGAAGTAGCCGACCGTCGACTTCACGGCCTCCTCCTCTCCCAAGGCCAGCGCGCTGCAAGCCTCGCTGGTGAACAGTCCGAGATCCCCGAATTCGGGCTGCCGAGGCAAGAGGGATTCCGCCTTGCGGATCGGGTAGGGGTCCGTTCGCGACCGCGCACCAGGGGCGCGCGATCGCGAGCTGGAGCCTTGCGCCTCTAGCAGCGAGTCCAGCTCGTGGCGGACTTTGGGGAGGGTGGCACCCAGATCTTCGAGCACGGTCGCGGCGATGCCCTCCCCATCGACCAGCAGTCCGAGCAGCAGATGCTCGGGGCCAACGAACGCGTCGTTCATGCGCTTCGCCTCTTCGAAGGCGATCTCGATCACCGTCTTGACCCTAGAGGTCGGGATGATCTGCTGGACCTTAATCCGCTCGTGCGGACCAACTGCGTTGGCGATGGCTTCCCGGAGCACGTCGATCTCGACGCCGAGATTCGCCAGCGCCTGAACCCCCAGCCCCTCCCCTTCCCGCACAATCCCGATCAGGAGATGCTCGGTACCGATGTAGGACTGATGGGTCCGCTCGGCCTCGTCCTGGGCCAGAGTCAGGACCCTCTTGGCCTCCTCGGAAAAGCGCTCGAACGGGTACACGGCCGACTCCACCTCCAATCCCACCCCGGGCTCCGACCGAGCCCGGCCCGGGTTCCGATTGTGGCACCGCCCGGAGCGGCTGGCAACGAACCCACTCAGCGCCGGCACGACCGCAGACACAGAACGTGCCGTACTAATGCTCAGCGGCCGAGTGCGCGGTGATGACCTAGCTTGGACCGAGATCCACCTTAGTCCCGACGCCTACTAATTCAGGGGCTCGGACTGCCGGTCGGATCAGAGCGGGGCTGAGCCAACTGACGACTTGGGGCCGACCCGAGTTGTCGGGAGGCTCGAGCCCCGAACTTCGCCGGGGTGATGGCGGCCTCCTCGCGAAAAGTTGAGATCGAGGCGATCAGCAAGGCTCCCACCCCCACCCAGGCGAGCCCGATCGGGATCCACAGCCAGGCGATCGGGGCCACGGCCATCAACAGAAGTGCAGTCGCCGGGCCCCACTTGCCAGTCCAGACCGCATCGCGGCCAATCACGATCACCAGCAGCGGCAGGGCCAGAAGATCGTCATACGGATGGGAATAGGGGGTGACCAGTAGCCAGATCCCCAACGACAGGCCTACCGCCCAAAGCAGCCGGCGATCCGGGGGGAGTCGCTGCCAGCGGCTGCCGGTCGCGATGCGGAAGGCGAGCCAGGCCAGGCTCGCCAGTGCGACCGCCAGCAGCACCCAGGTCACCGGCGAGTGGAAGCCTGTCCCCAGGCCCCACGCCCTGGGAGCGGCCTCCAGCAGGACCGGCAGCCCGGCGAGGTCCGGCTGCCCGCCCGCCCCCGCGCCCAGTCCAGTCAGCGCGTGGATCCACTCAGGGAGGAACCCAGCTCCAAGGCCGACGAACGCCGCCGAGGTCAGGCCGAGACCAGTTAGATAGCGAGCCAAGGCCCGCCACTCGGGCCAGAGGGCCACTCCGGCAAACAGCACTGCGGGCCACATGACATCCGGCTTCAGCCAGAACAGTCCGAGTACCAGACCGGCGGCGAGCATCCTGCCACGCAGCATCAGGACCAGCGAGCCCAGCAGCACCGCGAGCAGGAGAGCCTCGATTTGACCCTGCAGCAAGCTGGAGAAGCCAACCCAGGCGACAAACCCTCCAGCTGCAATCAGTTCCGGGTGTTTCCATCCCAGCTCCCGACCAAAGAAGAGCGCTGCCGTGGCGCCGAGGAGGCCCGTTACTGCTAGAAAGACCCAGTAGGCGTCCCAGAACGGGAGGCGAGCCAATGGCTCCAGCACTACGGCGAGTGCCGGGGCGCTGACAAATTCCTTGGCCGCGTAGGGACTGCCGCCGCTGAGCATCTCCCGAGCCGCCCGGTAGAAGGCCCAGAAATCGACTCCCGGGCCGATTTGATGAAGGGAGTAAACCGCCATCCCCAGGCTCAGCCCGGCCGCCGTCAACAGCAGGAGGGCACGTCGATCGAAGCGCAGACTCATTTTCATTTCAGCGTCGACTGGGCGGTTGGAGCGGCTCCCGAATTCGGTCGGACACCAAAGTCGCCAGAGCGGCTTTCCAGGCACCCGCCGCGGATCAAACAGCACGGCACCCGATCGGCATAAGTCCGCACCGGGGCCGGAACCGGAGCAGCCCTCCTCCTAGTCACCGGGCCAGTCTATGCAGGCCCAACTTGGGCGATTAGGCAATTCACCGCATCGTTGCTGGCGCCGAAACCCGCGTCGGGCCCTCAAGTGGGGAAGTGCGCTTCCCGCCGGAGCCCGGAGAACCTGGCCCTACCTACTCGTCTTGGGGCTCGGCGACCTCTGGCTCCGCTTCCACCGCCGGCTCGGCGGCGTCCACCGCGGGATCGACCTCCAGGGCTGCGTCAACCTCCACCTGGACAGTTTTCGCACTCGACTCGGGGATCGCCTCCGCTTCTGCTTCCGGCTCCGAGAGCTCCAGCACCGCCTCAATTTCCAGTTCGGATCCCTCCGCGACCGGCTCGGAAGCCGAATCGGGAGACTCCTCCTTGACGGCCTTGGCCCGGCTGCGCTTCGGTTTGGCGGCGGGAGCCGGCTCCGGAGTCGAGTCGTCGTCGTCCATATCCGGTTCGTAGTCCGCCGCGGCGGCGTAGTCCTGGTCTCCCGGGATCTCTTCGGGAGGCAAGTGAGCGGGCCGGGGCAGTAGCTGGCGGTAGGAGAGCGAGATTCGGCGCCGAGTGCGATCCGCCTGGAGCACGATCACCTTGACCGTGTCGCCCACCCGAAGTACGTCCTCGGTGCGCTCGACGTGCTCCCAGGAGAGCTCGCTGATGTGGAGCAATCCCTCGACGCCGTCCGCGATCTGTAGAAACGCCCCGTACTTCTTGGTCTTGGTGACGATGCCCTCGATCTCGGTGCCGGCCGGGAAGCGAGCTTCGATGCTGTCCCAGGGGTCGTCGCTCATCTGGCGCAGCGAGAGCGAGATGCGCGAGAGCTCGGGATCCAGCTTGATGACCTTGACGGTGACCTCGTCGCCCACCGCCAGCATGTCCGAGACGTTGCTGACCCGGTCCCAGGAGAGCTCACTGATGTGGATCAGGCCATCGGCGCCACCCAGATTAATGAAGGCGCCGTAAGACGTAAGCCCACTAACCCGGCCCGTGACCACGTCACCGACGCTGAGCCGCTCGAAGAGCTCCTCCCGCTGCCTCGCTCGGTCCTCATCCTGGGCGGCCCGTTGGCTGACGATCAGCCGGTTCCGCTTGCGGTTGACCTCCAGGATCTTGACCATGATCTGCTGGCCGACCAGATCCATGAGGTTGCCGGAGTGGGTGCGGGCCACCTGGGAGCTGGGCAAGAAGCCCCGCAGCCCCATGATGTTGACGATCAGGCCGCCCTTGTTCTGCTCCCGGACCTCAGCCTCGACCCCCTCGCCGGAGCTCTCCTTCTCGGCCGCCTTGGCCCAGATGCCCTCGGCCCTCGCCCGACGGAGGCTCAGCACCACGTTGCCGTCCTCGTTCTCGGACTGCAGGACGTAGACCTTGATTTTGTCCCCAGGGTTGAGCACCACGGATTCCTCAGCCCGGCCGGTCAACTCCCGGTTGGAAATGACCCCTTCGGACTTAGCCCCGATGTCAACCAACACCTCGTCTGGGTCGACCCGCACGACGGTGCCGTCAACGATATCCCCGTAGGTCAGGGTTCGGATGGATTCAGCGCTGGTGCGCAGGTACTCCTCCATGGAGCTGAAGATCGTCAGCTCCTCGGCGGGTGCCTCAGTGGCGAGCTCGGACAACGGCCTGTTGAATCCTCCAGAACAGCGTCACTGGCGCGCAAAATCAGAGCGCCAGCGCGGGCGAGAGTATAGCAGCGATCCGGCGAGATCCCACCCAGTCGTTGTGCCCGCCCGGTTCGAATTCGCGAGCCTGCCCCAGCCCCTTGCTGGCAGACTGGGAACTCCGTCGGTCAAGCCCAGTGCACCAGAGCTAGCTGCCCACCCCAAGGAGAGATACGTGAGCGTAGCCCCAACCCACCAGACCTACCAGTACCGCGAGGCAGACTCCCTGGAGGAGGTGAACCGCCTGGCCGCCGAGGAGGGCTTCGATCTCTTCCAGGCGGTGGCGCTGGAAGGGCGAATGCACTTCGTGCTGCGCCGGGTCCGTGATTCCGAGCTCGGCCGCCGGGTGGGGTTCTCCGGTTCGGGTCCAAGAGCGCCGATCAGCTAGCCCTGAGCGATCACCTTCATGGCCAGGTCGAGCGCTGGGGCACTGTGAGTGATCCGCCCCACCGAGATGTAGTTCGGCCGGGCCTGCGCATAGGCCGCTAGATTCTCCAGGGTCACCCCACCGCTGACCTCTACCTCGGCCCGGTTCCCGACCCAGGCCACCGCGGCGCGAACCGCCTCCGGGGTGAAATTGTCCAGCAGCACCCGCCCGACGCCTCGTTCCACCGCCTGCTCCAACTCCGCCTCGGTACGCACCTCTATCTCGATCGCCTTCGCCGGATGGTGAGCCGCGGCCCGGGCCAGTGCCTGACTCACGCCTCCCGCCAGATCCACGTGGTTGTCCTTGATCAGGATGGCGTCGAAGAGGCCCATGCGGTGGTTGCGGGCGCCCCCGGTGCGGGCCGCGTACTTCTCCAGTAGGCGCAGGCCCGGCAAGGTCTTGCGGGTATCCAGGATGTCGACCCCAAATGGACTCGCCACCCTCACGAATTGAGCCGTCAGGCTGGCGATCCCAGAGAGATGCTGCAAGAAGTTCACCGCGGTGCGCTCAGCCGCCAGCAGCGACCGGGCTGGGCCAGCCACCCGCATCGCCACGCTCCCCTCCTGGAGCCGGGCCCCGTCCAACAGCAGCTCGGCGCACTCGACCGAGTTGTCGACCTGGCGAAAGACCTCCTGGGCAATCGCCACCCCGCAGAGGACGCCGGGCTCCCGAGAGATCACCTCGGCCACGCCGCGCTGGCCCTCGTCCAGGACCGCCTCGCCGGACAGGTCGGTGCCGCGATAGTCCTCCGCCAGGGCCCGCTCCACCGCTGCCTCGATCTCAGCTGGGTCGAGACTGGCCAATTGGCCTGAACTCCAGCGGTGTGCCGCGCTTCTGGACCACAGTGCCGAGGAAGCGACTCTCCACGGCCGGGTGGTCTCCGCGGAAGTGGGCTCCCCGGCTCTCCTCTCGGAAGTTGGCGGCCTCCGCCAGCAGCGCACTGGTCCCGAGCATTCCTCGCAGCTCGGCGAGGTGCGGGTCGACCGGCGACTCGGGCAGCTGCGCGGTCAGATGGGCCAGGCGCGCCGAAGTCTGAGCCAGACCCTCTCGGTCGCGGACTATCCCGGCACCACTCCACATCGTCTCCTGAAGCTGGCGACGGCTCTCCCCCAGCTGGTCGGAGGTGGCCCCCTCCAGCTCCAGGTGACCGACCGGCTCCGGCGGCGCGAGCCGGGCCCGCTCCCCCGCTCCGAGGACCGACTCGACCGCCCGGGCTGCGAAGACCAGAGACTCCAGGAGGCTGTTGCTGGCCAGCCGGTTGGCGCCGTGCACCCCGGTCGAGGCCACCTCCCCGGCGGCGAAGAGCCCCGGTACGGTGGTAGCTCCGGAGAGGTCCGTCCGAACTCCTCCCATCTGATAGTGAGCGGCGGGGGCCACCGGGATCGGCTGCTTGGTGATGTCGATGCCGTGGCCGGCACAGGTGGCGACGATATTGGGGAAGCGGACCCTCGCCTGGGCGGCTCCCATCGGCCGCAGGTCGAGCCAGACGTTGTCCAGGGAGCGCTGGGCCATCCGCTCGGTGATCGCCCGAGCCACCACGTCCCGACCCGCCAGCTCCCCGGCGGGATCAGCCTGGAAGAGGAATCTCTCCCCGAGATCGTCGACGACCAAGGCCCCCTCCCCGCGGACCGCTTCCGAGATGAGGAAAGGGGGTGCGCCCGGAAGCGCAAGCGCCGTGGGATGAAATTGGACGAACTCCAGGTGGGCGATCTCCGCTCCCGCCTGGTAGCCCAGCCACACCCCGTCGCCAGTGGAGGGTTGGGGGTTGGTGGTGTACCGGTAGAGCCGACCAAGACCGCCGGTGGCAAGCAGAACCGCGCCCGCCTCCAGTCGGCGGAGCGCCGGACGGCGCATGGAGATCGCCTCGACTCCCCAGCAGCTGCCGCCGCTGATCAGCAGCCGGCGCACTAGGTGCTCCTCCAGGATCAGCTCCACGGCACCGGTGGCCCGCAGCGCCAGCAGCTCTTCCACCTCCTTGCCGGTGGCATCGCCGCCGGCATGGACGATGCGGGAGCGCGAGTGGGCCGCCTCCTTGGCGACCAGCAACACCCCGTCCTGGGTATCGAAGTGCACGCCCAGCTCAATCAGCTCACGGATCCGCCCGGGCCCCTCCTCCACCAGTGCCGCCACCGCCAAGGGGTCGCAGAGGCCCCGGCCAGCAGCCACGGTGTCGGCAGCGTGCAGCACCGGGCTGTCGTCAGGGTCGACGGCGGCGGCGATGCCCCCCTGGGCGTAGCGGCTGCTGCATTCCTGCATCGTCGCTTTGGTCAGAACGGCCACCTTAAGCCCGGCGTGGGCGCCCTTGACGGCGGCAAACAGGCCGGCGATACCACTCCCCACCACCACCAGATCGAAGCGGGGCTGGGTGGAGTCAACGGCTACCGGTAGGCCCATCGCTCAGCGGCCCGGTCGCGGTGGAGAGGAGAGCAGCGCGGTGTCGATCAGGTGAACGTCCTCGATCTGACCGGCCACGAGCACGCGGGACTCCCCCTTGGCTTCCGTCACCGACTGGAAGTCAACGGGATCCACCACCCCAGCGTAGTCGAGTCGGGCGGCCGGTTCCGCCGCGATCACCTGGACGGCGGCATCAACCAGCTGTGGACCGGACGTGATGCCCCCGGCGAACTGCCGCGACGCCGCGATCAGCGCCTGGGAGAGGCAGCGCGCCGCCCGCCGGCCCGCTCCGGTCAGCAGGAGATTGCGACTGCTCAGAGCGAGTCCGGCCGGGTCGCGGACCGTGGGACAGATGGACACTGCCGCTCCCAAGTCCAGGTCCCGGGCCAGCCCGGAGACGACCGCCGCCTGCTGGGCATCCTTCTCGCCGAAGTACGCGCGGCACGGCCCGGTGGCAGCGAGCAGTTTGGTGACGACCGTCGCCACCCCGATGAAGTGCCCGGGGCGCCGCTCAGCCTCCCACCGCTCGCCGCCGGCTTCGACCACCACTCGGGTCGCGAAACCGTCCGGGTAGAGGGTCTTTACCTCCGGGCAGTAGCACGCGTCGACCCCCAGGTCGGCGAGCAACTCCAGGTCGGCTTCGATCTGGCGCGGGTAGCCCAGGAAGTCCTCTCCGGCCCCGAACTGCAGCGGGTTGATGAAGATGGACACCACCACCCTGGCGCACTCTAGTTGGGCGGCCGTAACCAGGGACAGGTGGCCGGCATGCAGCGAGCCCATGGTCGGCACCAAGCCCACAAGCTCGCCCTCCGCAGCCCAGCTCGAGGTCAGCTGGCGCAGTTCCCCCGGGGAGGTGACTACCTGGGGCAGGTTCCCGCGCCAGTCGGCCGGTCGAAGCCTGGCCGGTTCAGCCATAGGTGTGCTCCAGATCGGGGAAGGTGCCTGCCTCGACCTCGGCTTGGAAGCGGCGCGCAGCGGCGGCTATCTCCTCGCCCTGTTCCGCAAAGCGCTTGACGAACTTGGGGACTGGTCCGACTGTGAGCCCCAGCAGATCGTGGACCACCAGGACCTGGCCGTCGCAACAGGCCCCGGCCCCGATTCCGACCGTGGGCATCGACGTGCTGGAGGTGAGCTCCCCTGCGAGCGCCGTGGGCATTCCCTCCAGCACCACTCCGAAGGCGCCCGCCTGCTCCAGGCCGGTCAGCGCGTCCCGGATTCGGGCTGCTCCCGCCTCGTCTCGCCCCTGAGCCCGGAAACCTCCCATGGCATGGACGCTCTGAGGGGTGAGCCCCAGATGACCCATCACCGGGATGCCCCGCTCGACCAGGTGGGCCACCACCTCGATCATCGGACCGCCGCCTTCGAGCTTGACAGCCTGCATCCCTCCCTCCTGCAGCAACCGGCCCGCCGACCTGGTCGCGTCGTCCAGACCCAGGTGATAGGAGAGGAACGGCAGGTCGCCTATGAGCAGGGCCCGATGGACGCCCCGGGCGACCGCCTTGGCATGGATGAGCATGTCGTCGAGAGTGACCGGGATGGTGTCGCTCCCGCCGTCGCGCAGCCGGTGTCCCAGCATGACTCCGCCCAGCGAGTCGCCGACCAGCAGCACCGGGATTCCGGCCCGGTCCAACCAGCTGGCCGTGGTGTAGTCGTAAGCGGTCAACATCGCGAAGCGCTGGCCTTCGCGCTTCCACTTGGCCAAGTCGGTGATCTGGATGGGCTTGCGGGCTCTCGAATCGTCATCCACTTGTCAATCTCCTGTGCCAGTTCGGTCGGCCGGCGCTGGCCTGGCCGCCTCCTGGATGGACGCATAGAGCTGGGCCAAAGCCGGATCAACTTCACTCAGAGCTGCGAGATGCGCAAGTACCGTCCCGCCATCGTGGCGCTGCTGGGGACCGCTCAGCCCCAGCTCTGGGCCCAGACGATGGACGTTACGCGCGCTCGCCACATGCAAGGCCCGGAGGGCCTCCGCCAGGTCGGCACCTCCGCCTGCGGCGCGACCGAGACGCTCCGCGATCCGCTCGAGCAGGACCGGCAGCACCGCCGCGAACACGGCGGCGGCGTGGTAGAGGGGACGATCCACCCCCTCCATCTCCAGCACCCGGCAGCCCAGAAGCCGCGCCAGCTCCAGGAGGTCGGTCCGCGCCCCGGGTTCTGCCTCAATCGAGATGAAGGTGTGGTCGAAGGATGCCGGGTCGCCGTCCGGGAACGGAGCCAGCGGGTGGAAGACGCCCAGCGCACAGCCCCGCTCCCGAAGGGGGGCGAGCGGACCGATACCTTGGATTCCCGCGCAGTGGGCGACGACTCGGGCGCCCAGTGGCCGGCCCGATCCCAGCCCCTCGGCTAAGGGACCGAGCAGCCCATCGGGTGCGCAGAGCAGGGTGAGCCGCGAACCGGCCAGAACCTCCTCCGGGCCGCGGCCGACCTCCCATCCGAGCTCGGTGGCCAGGGCCTGCGCCCGCTCAGCGCTCCTCGAGGAGATCAAACCCGGCGGCACCCCGGCCTGCGCCAAACGACGAGCGACCGCCTGGGCCAAGCGCCCCGCGCCGACAATTCCGTAACCCACTTCCGTCTCGGTCACCTCAGGGATCCAAGCGGATTGAGGTCGTTCCTCACAGGCCCCACGGGCCTCGGTCCATGGTAAGCGCCGCAGCCCAGGGTCGCTCCCCGCCCCTGGGCGGCCAAGCTCAGCTGGCGGCCGGCTGCTCTTCCTCGACCTGCTGGATCACTTCTTCCATCTCCTTGCGATCCATCGACTCGACCTGGATCAGGTGATCGGCCAGGGACTGCAGCGTGTGGCGGCGCACGGTCAGCACCTTCTTGGCGGTGAGGTAGGCGTTGTCGACCAGGGAGTGCACCTCCTGGTCGATCTCCCCGGCAGTCTCGTCGGAGTAGTTGCGCTGCTCACCTAGGTCCCGGCCCAAGAAGACCAGTTCCTCCTTGGTCCCGAATGCGAGGGGGCCCAACTTGGCACTCATCCCCCATTCGGTCACCATTCGCCGAGCCAGCTTGGTGGCCTTGCCGATGTCGTCCGAGGCACCGGTGGTGATGTTGGCGTCGCCGAGCAGAATTTCCTCGGCCACCCGTCCCCCCAGGATCCCCGCCAGCTGGTCGGTGAGCTGGGCCTTGCTGACCAGCACCCGGTCGTGATCCGGCAGGGCCATGGTCCAGCCCAATGCCATGCCGCGGCTGACGATGCTGATCTTGTATGGCGGATCGCAGTTGGGCAAGCTGTACATCACCAGGGCGTGCCCCATCTCGTGGTAGGCGATGGTCGCCTTCTCCTCGTCGGTGATCCGCCGGGACTTGCGCTCCGGGCCGGCGATGACCCGGGCGATCGATTCCTCCAGCTCCGGCATGCCGATCACCTTCTTGTTCTGGCGCGCTGAGAGGATCGCCGCCTCGTTGATCAAGTTCGCCAGGTCGGCTCCGCTGAAGCCCACGGTCTGCTTGGCCAGGACTTCCAGGTCGACCGAAGTGTCCAGCGGCTTGTTGCGCGCGTGGACCTTGAGGATGGCGTCCCGGCCCCTGATGTCGGGGTTGTCCAAGGTGACGTGGCGATCGAAGCGACCCGGGCGCAGCAGCGCCGGGTCCAGCACGTCAGGCCGGTTGGTGGCCGCGATCACGATCACGTGGGTGTTGGTCTCGAAACCGTCCATCTCGACCAACAGCTGGTTGAGGGTCTGCTCGCGCTCGTCGTGGCCACCCCCCAATCCGGCCCCGCGCTGGCGGCCGACGGCGTCGATCTCGTCGACGAAGACGATGCAGGGACTGTTCTTCTTGGCCTGGTCGAAGAGGTCACGGACCCGGCTGGCGCCGACTCCCACGAACATCTCGACGAACTCGGATCCCGAGATGCTGAAGAAAGGCACGCCGGCCTCGCCCGCCACCGCCTTGCTGAGGAGGGTCTTGCCAGCTCCCGGCGGGCCCACCATAAGCACTCCCTTAGGGATGCGCGCGCCCAGCGCGGTGAAGCGCTCCGGGTACTTCAAGAACTCCACGATCTCGCTCAGTTCCTGTTTGGCCTCGTCCACCCCGGCCACGTCAGCAAAGGTGACCTCCGGCTTGTCCCCGGCTATCAGCCGCGCCCGGCTGCGGCCGAAGGACATCGCCTGATTGTTGCCACTCTGACTCTGGCGGAGCATGAACCAGATGAAGGCCAAGATCACCAGAACGATGATCACGTTGGGGAGGATGTAGGTAAGAAACACGTTGTCTGAACTAGGCGCCTGAATTGTGTATTTGGTGTAGCCGTACGGCTGGAAAATCTCCGACGGATCACTAGCTTCTACGAATGACTGGTACTCGTGCCCATCGGTGGTGTACCAATCGACCGATTCATTGGAGTTGACCACCTGCGCCTCTTTCGTGGTAGAGATGATCGGCTCGCCCGCTGGGACCGGCTTGCCCTCGGCCTTGAGCTGGTAGTTGGCCAGCGCCTGCTGAAGCCTTCCGGTGGAACGGACCGGGATAGTCTTGCTCGGCGACTCCCGCCAAGCCAGGACCGCGATCGCCAGCAGGGCGATGAACAGAACCGCGTAGGCAATCGTCCGGCGCTGGCGTGGCATCCGGCCGATTGTACGCAGTCGTCTGGCGACATCCTTGGCTTCGAACTGGCGCAGGCAGCGCCTCCGGAGGGCGTCCCGCGGCAGATGTGGCGGTACCTGGATTTGAACCAGGGACACCTCGGTTATGAGCCGAGCGCTCTAACCCCTGAGCTATACCGCCGTTGCCCGCGGCCTCGGATGGGTGAGCGTTGCGGCGCCAAGATTCGAACTTGGGACCTTCGGGTTATGAGCCCGACGAGCTGCCACTGCTCCACGCCGCGCCGAGATTGTACGCGACCCAGCCCAGAACGTCAAAAGTTCATCGAGGTCGCGCTGACGGAGAGTCGACCCGATCAGGTCGGGCAGTTCACGCACTCGGCGGGCTGATCCCCAAGAGCGCCTGGATCAGGCCCTGGGCGGTCTGGCCAACTTCGGCCGCCCCCTGCTGAATCGCTACCGGGCCCGCCGCCTCGACCGGGTTCTCCACAGCGTAGACCTTGTCGGTCGGCCCGGCCAGCCCCTCAGAGCGGGCGATCTCCGCCTGGGAGGCCGACGATGATGCCGTCTTCAGCTCCTGCCGCTGGGCCTGGACCTGGCGTGACAGGCTCTGAGACTGGGACTGCAGCTGGCTCAACTGGCGCTGCAGGCTGGCGTCGGTTCCCAGGCCGTGATAGAGACTGACGGCGATCCAGAAGCCGGCGACCGTCACGATCAGCAATACCACGTGACGATGCCCCAGGGAGTGGCCCCGCCGGAAAAGCCGCCAGCGGATGCGTAACTCTCGGATCAGCCCAGCGAGGGGCCCGTAGCCGTCCGCTCGATCCTGGTTCAACGTGGGGTGGATGTGATTCGGCAGACAGCAGGCGCCAAGGCCCGCTCGTCCGGGTGAGTATACGTCGAGGAGATAGGCTCGGGAAGAGCTCCGCCGAATTCGGCTCTAGTTCACGTCGTCCGAGGCTCGGGCGGCAGCCTTAGCCCGGTCGTCCAGTTCCCCGCGGCGCAACGCCGCGCGCCGCCCGGAACTGTATCGCCTGAGGGCGCCCTCGGCATCGACATCCCGGGCGCGGGCCAGGGCGACCACCGAGTAAAGGAGCTCGCCGACCAGCTCCTGAGCCGAGCGTCCCTCCTCCTCCCCAGCGGCCAGCTTGCTCAATGCACCCTGGGCGGACGCCACCGGATCGAAGTCAGCTCCGGCGGGACCGTCCGGCGGCAGGCCACGCGGCCGGCGGCGTTGGACGGCGGCGGCGAGCGCCAGGGCCGGCAGCGAATCCGGAATCCCGTCGAGCGCCGACTCTCGGTCAGGCTTCTCCCGCCGCTTCAGCTCCTCCCAGTTGCTGAGGACCTGGGCCACTCCCGCCACCTGGAGATCTCCGAAGACATGGGGATGGCGGCCGATCATCTTTGCGGTGGCGCTCTTAGCCACCGTCCCGATGTCGAAGGTATGCGCCTCCGCCGCGATCGCGCAGTGCATCGCCACCTCCACCAAAAGGTCGCCCAACTCCTCGGCCAGCTCATCCGGGCGGCTCTCTTCCGCCGCCTGCATCGCCTCGTAGGTTTCCTCCAGCAGGAAGGGAAGCAGTGTCTGGTGGGTCTGGGCCCGGTCCCAGGGGCACCCCCCGGGTGCTCGGAGCTGCTCCATCACCTCGAACAGCCGGCGGAGCTGCAGCAGGTCGTCGTCGGTCACGCCTTCGCCAACTCGGCGATCCGGTCCGACCGGGCCCGTTCCAGCTTCCGAAGTACTCCGATCAGCAGCTCCGGCCAGCTTTCGCCGACCCGCTCGAACCGAAGGCGCAGGCGGTTGCTGCTGGCGTCCAGCAGCTGACCATGACCCTGGCCGGCGACCTCTCGCAGGGGCAGGCCGTGTCCCGGCTCGAAGCTGAGGACCACGTCGTCGTGGTCGGTCTCGACCGACCGAGCTCCCACCTCCGCAGCCAGCAGTCGAATGCGCAGCGCCAAGATCAGATTCTCCAATTCCTCGGGCCGGGGCCCGAAGCGCTGGCGGAGATTACGGGCGCTCTGGTCCAGCTCACTCTCGGTGGTGGCGCCCGCCAGCTGCTGGTAGATCCGCAAGCGCAAACGCTCATCGGGAACGTACTCCGGCGGCAGCAGGGCATGAAACGGCAGATTCACCGCCACCTGAGCCGGCGACTCAGCCAGCTCCTCACCACGCGCCTGGAGCACCGCCTGCCGCAGCAGGTGGTTGTAGGTCTCGAGGCCCACTGCTGCGATGTCGCCGTGCTGGGCCTCGCCCAGCACGTTCCCGGCTCCACGGATCTCCAGATCCTTGAGAGCCAAGGCAAATCCCGAACCGAGGTCCTGCAGGTCCGCGACCACGTCGAGCCGCTTGTCGGCGCGCTCGGTCAGCGACTTCTCCGGGTCATAAAGGAAGTAGGCGTAGGCCCGCTGCCCGGAGCGGCCGACCCGGCCCCTCAGTTGATAGAGCTGAGATAGCCCCATCCGGGAGGCGTCGTCTACCACCAGGGTGTTGGCGTTGGCGATGTCCAGACCGTTCTCGATGATGGTGCTGCAGCAGAGCACGTCCACCTCCCCCGCCATGAACGCCACCATCACTTTGGCCAGGGCCCCCTCGTCCATCTGGCCGTGAGCGACCGCGAACCGGGCGTCGGGCACCAACTGCCGCAGCCAGTCCACCTCGCGCTGAATGGTCTGCACCCGATTGTGGACGTAGTACACCTGGCCCCGGCGGGCCAGCTCCCGGCGGATCACGTCCTGGACCAGCCCCTCCTCCTTGGCGGTGACATAGGTGCGGATCGGCAGCCGGCCCTCCGGGGGGGTGCGGACGACCGAGAGGTCCCGGATTCCCGCCAGCGCCATGTGCAGAGTCCTGGGGATGGGGGTGGCCGAGAGCGAGAGCACGTCCACCGCGGTGCGCAGTTGCTTCAGCCTCTCCTTCTGGAGCACCCCGAAACGCTGCTCCTCGTCCAGCACCACCAGCCCCAGATTCTTGAAACGCACGTCGCGCTGGAGCAGGCGATGGGTGCCGATCACGATGTCCACCGTGCCCGCCGCCAAGCCCCCCAGCACTGCCTGAGCTTCCTCGTCGGAGCGCATTCGGGAGAGTTGCTCGACCGCGATCGGGAAGGCCGCCAACCGCTCGATGAAGGTCAGATGGTGCTGTTGGGCCAGCACCGTGGTGGGCACCAGCACCGCCACCTGGAAGCCGCCCTCTACCGCCTTGAAGGCGGCCCGCAGCGCGATCTCGGTCTTGCCGAACCCCACGTCCCCGCACAGCAGCCGGTCCATGGGGCGAGGCGACTCCATGTCGCGCTTGATGTCGTCCAGAACCAGCAGTTGGTCCCGGGTCTCCTGGTAGGGAAAAGACGACTCCAGCTCCTGCTGCCAGCGGGAGTCCGGCGCGAAGGCGTGGCCCTGTGCCTCCAACCGACGGGAGTACAGCTCGACCAGCTCCTCGGCGATCTGGTCGACCCGGTGCCGCACCGACCGCCGGGTGCGCTCCCACTCGCCGGTGCCCAGGCGCGAGAGCTGCGGATGCTCGCCGCCCCCGCCGGCGTACCGCTCGATCCGGTCCAGGTGCTCGGCGGGCACGTACAGCTTGTGGCCGTCGGCGTACTCCAGCTGCATGTACTCGCGCTCGCCGTCGCCGTCGGCGACTCGACTCATCGTGAGGAACCGTCCGATGCCGTGGTCTCGATGGACGACCACGTCCCCGGGCTCCAGCTTGAACCGAAAGGCCGCGACGTCGACCCCGGACCCGGTCGCGTGGCGGAGCCGTCCTGCGGCACTGGACTCAGCTCGCCGCACCGTGCGCAGCAACGAGGAGGCCCGGCGCTTCTGGAGGCCGAAGATATCAGCGTCGGAGAACACCGCGAGGCGCAGCCCGCTGACCACCAGCCCGACCTCTAGATCGCCTGGGGCAATCAGCAGGGAAGTGTCCGGCAGCTCGGTCCTGGAGATGGAGAAGTCCTCCAGCCGGACCGGCTCCAATCCCCGCTCCTCGGTGAGCTCCAGAACCCGGTCCTCTTGCATGCCCAAGACCAAGACCGTGCCGGTGGCTCGGCGCAGCTCGCGCACCTGGAGGGCGAACTGGTCAATGTCTCCGGCGAAGGTCGGGGCGCCAGCGATCTCCACATCGACGCAGACCAAAGAGTCTTCGACTGGCTCCCGCCGCAGGTCGAGACAGCGGGCGCCGGCCAGCACCGCCTGCACCGCCTCCAAGGAGGCAACCGTGGATGGAAGGTCGTGCGGGAGCTCCGACCGGCTGACCTCCGCCTCGTGGATCGAATCCACCTCATCGAGCCAGGAGCGAGCCACCTGGTTCAGCCGGTCGCGATGCTCGGTGAGGAAGATCGTGCCGGGCTGGAGATGTCGCAGCAGAGTCTGTTCGGGATCTGCCAGTAGCGGACCCAAGGCGTCGGCCGGGTCAGGCAGCGCACCCTCTCGAAGCAGCTCGAGGTCGGACTCCCAACGTTCGCGAACATCGTCCCGCAGAGAGGCCAGGTCGAGCCCTGCGAGTCGAGTGGCCGCGAGCTCCAGTGAGGTCCGGTCCAGGGAGAACTCCCTCGCCTGGGTGAGTGCGACCGAGTCCAGACCCGCCTTCGAGCCCTGGGTCTCAGGGTCCAGACGCCACAATCCGGCCACGACGTCGCCTTCCCACTCCACGCGCCAAGGTCGACCCTCGGTGGGAAAGCAGTCGATGATCCCCCCGCGGCGGGAGAACTCCCCAGGGAACGAGACGATCGACTCCTGCCGATATCCGGACTCCAGGAGCAGTCGGGCCAGCTCCCCGGGCGCGATCCTCGCCCCGGACTCCAACGAGCTGCGCCAGCTACCGATTCGCTCGGGCGAAAGCGTCGGGCGGAGGATCGCTGGCAGCGAGGTCACCACGATCTGCGGCGTCGGGGAGCGCAGCCCGCGCAAGGTTGCCAGCCGGTGCCGCACAACCTCGCCTGACGGGGCGATCCGGTCGAAGGGCAGCACGTCCGCGGCGGGGAAGAGCAGCACGTCGGTGTCCGAGGTCCAGGTGGAAATCTCCTGCCACACCGGCTCGGGCTCTGCCACCAGCAGGCAGACGGGCCGCTGGAGCAGGTCTCGGACGAGCGCAGCCAGCAAGGGCGTGGCGGCGTGGACGACCCCCCCGACGGAGCCAGGCGGCGCGTCCGCCGCCAGCCAGGCTAGGAGTCCTTGCCCAAGAGGCAGTCCCGCCATGCGGGCCAGCAAGGTCCGAAGCGGGGTCAGGGTTGCTCCCGCCGTGGCCTTCCTGGGGCCTGGCTCAGCCGTCATCGGTCAAGTCCTCCGGGTCGACCCGGTTGTACTCGGTCATGGCCTGCTCCACGCCAACGCTGGCGATCGCCAGGATCGCGTCCGCCGCCCGGGCGCTGGCCCGGTCCAAAACCTCCCGTTCCCACCCGGCCGGTCTGCCAAGAACGTAGTCGATCGGATCCTGTCCTGCCGGCGGTCTCCCGATCCCGATCCGGACGCGGGGAAACTCCTGAGAGCGCCAGTGGGCCTGCAGCGAACGGAGCCCGTTGTGTCCGGCGGTGCCTCCGCGAGAGCGGATCCGCAGCCGACCCAGCTTCAAATCCAGCTCGTCGAAGACGACTACGACTGATTCCAGGGGCACGTTGAAGTCCCGGGCCAGCCTAGCGCCGGCGACCCCTGATTCATTCATGAAGGTCTTGGGCCGGGCCAAGATCAGCTCCCGCTCTTCGACCGTCTTGCGAGCCACCCAGGCGGGGCCGCGGTAGGCCCCGAGCTTGATCTGGAGCCGGTGGGCGAGGATGACCACGGCTTCTGCCCCCACGTTGTGGCGGGTTCCCTGGTACTCACCACCCGGGTTGCCCAAGCCGATCACCAACAAGGGGTCGGCGGTCAACCTCGCGGCCGCAGCACTGGTACCCGGGGTGCCTTCACCCCGCGGCGGGCGGCGTCTCGCCCCAGCAGCATCTCGGTAGCCTGGGTCATGCGGGCTGCCGGCTCCTCTTCCCCGTGATCGTGACCGAGCAGATGGAGCAGACCGTGCACCGCCAGCAGTCGCAACTCCGACTCAGGGTCGTCGCCGGTCAGCTCCGCCTGGGTGGCGGCGGTCCTGACCGAGATCGCTATGTCACCCAGAAACGCCAAGTTGGAGGGAGGGAGCAGGAAGTCGCTCCCCGCGCTGGAAGCCGCCGGAAAGGCCAATACGTCAGTGTTGTGATCTGATCCGGCGAATTCACGATTGAGCTGGCGAACCTCGAGTGGCGTGGTCAGTCGGCAGGTGACACTGACCGAGCCCAGCCCCAAGTCTTCGAGCGCTCCGATCATCAGCTGTTCCAGAGCCGTGGCCACGGCGAGCTGACGGTCTGGCTTGGAGAGTCTCCGCGAGTAGAGCACGCTCACCGCAACCAGCGGGAGCTTCGCGAGATCAGGCGCTAAGCTTGCTTGGCCCGGCGCTTGCGCGCCGCCATGATCTTCTTCTTGCGACGGACGCTGGGCTTCTCGTAGAACTCCCGGCGCCGCACTTCGGTGAGGACTCCGTTCTGCTTGATCTTTTTGTTGAAGCGGCGCAGCGCGCTCTCGAACGACTCGCCTTCCCGCAGCTTTACCTCCGACAGCGAAAGTCACCTCCTCAAGCCAGCCTACCCCAGCCCCGGCACGGACCCTCGGTCCGCACCTTTGCGGGTGGCGATTGTATCGGGAACGGACCGCAGTGGGGATTACCGAGCGCGGTGTTCAGGCACTGCGGGCAGCAGTTCCCGCTGGAGCAGGCTGAGCGTCTGAGCCGGGTCCTCCTGGAAGAACATGTGGCCGCGGCCCTCTAGCCAAGCCAGATCCGAGCCGCCGATCCCGCCCCGCAGCGCCTCGGCATTGCCGGGCAGCATGACCACGTCGGCGGTGCCCTGGAGGATCAGCGTGGGTGCCGTGATCTGCCCGAGCAGGGCTCCCGAGTCGTGGTGTCGAATCGCCTGCCAATGGGCCTGAAACACCCCCGGGCGCACGGGATGGCTGGAGCGCCACTCGACCGCGTCCTCAATGACCTCAGGGTGGGTCGCCGCCCAGCCAGCTTCATAGAGTACCGAGCAGGCCATTCGGTAGGCCGACGCGGGATCCTTGGCATCAGCGCCTAGGAGCCGGCGCGTCACCTCTGGATCTGCCCGAACCGCCATCCGGCCCCCCGGCCCCGTGCAGCCGAGGACCAGCAACTCCACCAGTCGTGGGTGCCGAATGGCTAAGTGCTGGGCGACCATGCCGCCCATCGAGACCCCGAACACGAAGGCGCCGCTGGGGGTGAGCTGGCGGAGCACGCTGGCGGCGTCGTCGGCCAGCAGCTCCATCGTGTAGGGACCTGGGGTGGCTTCGGAAAGCCCGACTCCCCGCTGATCCAGCACCAGGCACTCAAAGCGCTCTGCCAGCTCGGCTACGTTCCAGACGAAGGCATGGTGATCTGTGCCCAGTCCCGGGATCAGGAGGAGCGGCGGGCCCTCGCCGAGCGCGTGGACTGCGAGTTTGGTGCCGTCGCCGGCTTTGATGCGCCGGAGCTCTCCAGCGGCGGGCCACTCCACCCGGTCATGGTATCGGCGGGGGCCAGTGTCACCAGGCTGGGTACACTCCGCCCATGCCGCTCTTTTTCGTTCCGGCGGGTCAGGTCAGCCCCACCGGTGAGGTCCAGATTCTCGATCGCGATGCCTGGCACATCAGCCGGGTGCTGCGCTCGCGTCAGGGAGAGCTGGTGACCGTGGTCGTGGAGGACGGGACTGAGCACGACGTCCGGCTGGAGACGTTGCGAGCCGATCAGGTGACCGGGGTGATCGTGGCCACCAGGCGCACCCGCCGAGAGGCCACGGCTCAGCTACACCTGCTCCAGGCTCTGCCGAAGGGCCAGGGCATGTCCGCTGTCTGCGAACAGGTCGCTGAGTTGGGGGCGACCACCATTTGGCCGGTCCTGACCGAGCGCACCGTGCCCAGGCCGGAGCCGGAGCAGGCCGCCCAGAGGACGGAGCGCTGGCGAACGATCAGCCGCGAGGCGGCCCAGCTGGCGGGCCGTCACCGAATCCCCGAGGTGCGTCCGATCGCTCCGATTCTGGACTCCCTGCAGGACCTCCTCGGGGCCGAGCCCCAACTCCAAGCGTTCACGTGCCACGACGGAGAGATGCGCCAGGGACTCAATTCGGTGGCGTGGGACAGCCGCCGGCCCACCGCGGTACTGATCGGACCAGAGGGCGGCTTCACCCCGGCCGAAGTGCAAGAGCTGGCCAGCCACGGTTCTAGGCCGGTATCCCTGGGCCCGCGTAACCTGCGCACCACCTTGGCGGCGGCGGTGGCCCTCACCGTCCTGCTGGCCCGTGCCGGGGATCTGGAGGCCCAGGGGGGCTGATGGCCCGGTCGGACCGCCGCCCTTGACAGTGCGGTTCGTCAGCGAGCGCCGGTTCTCGACCTTCCGGCCGACGGCTGATGCCTCCGACCGCCAGCTGGTCCGCCGCTACTCGGAACTGCGACGTGACCCCCTGACCGGCCGGAGCGGCCGGGTTGCCCATTTCGTGGGATTCGAGCTGGTGCCGGCTGATCTCTCCCGCGCCGTGGAGTCCTCGCGGGCGGACTGTCCGTTCTGCCCCGACCGCCTCTTGCAGGTGACTCCCTTGCTGCCGCGCGCGGTCGCCGCCGCGGGCCGGATTCAGAGGGGTGAAGCCACGGTCTTCCCGAATCTCTCCCCATATGACCGGCACAGCGTGGTGGTAGCCCTCACCCGAGCGCATTTCGTCCCCGCCGACCAGTTCAGAGAGGAGCAGCTGGCGGACGGTCTGATGGCGGCGATCCAGTATTTCCGCTCCCTGCCTCGGGTGGGCCGGGGCAACCATTCCGTGGTCACCTGGAACTACATGCCGCCAGCAGGCGCGACCCAGGTGCACGCCCACCTCCAGGCTTTTTCGACCAACCGCCCCGGATCGCTCCTGGAGGAGGAGGTGCGCCGGAGCCGTCGGTTCTGGCGCCGGCATCAACATCCCTACTGGGCGGAGCTGGCCGATGCGGAGAAGGCTTCCGGCGAGCGATTCGTGGCTCAGGGTCGCCACACCGTCTGGCTCACGGCGTTCGTCTCCCGGAGCGTCGTCTCGGACCTCTTAACTCTATTTCCCGGGGAGGCCTACCTGGAGGGGCTATCCGAAGCCGCGGTCGGCGAGTTCGCCGCCGGGCTCAAGGTCGCCCTGGCGGCCTTTCACGAAGAAGGCGTGCGCGCCTTCAACCTGGCGCTGTACGCCGCTCCGACCCAAGAGCGCACCCCCCATTTCTGGCTGCACGCGCGGGTCTCGCCGCGCATCTACTTCAACCCCGCCATCGAGGGTTCCGACGCTACCTCTTGGCAGCACCTCTTGGACGAGCCGTTCATGGTGCGCAGCCCGGAGGCGTTGGCAGAGCGGCTCCGAGCGAAGTTCCCACCCTTCCCGCCCCCGGAGAAGTCCGCCCCCAAGCCAACGTGACCGAGTGCCGCAAACCCCGGTCGGTCAGCCACAGTTGGCCCGGCGCGGGCGCGGGATCAGGCGGGGCTGGTGGCCGTCAGGGGAGCGGCCGGCTCGGTCGCGGCATCCGGTGCTGAGCTGGACGAGGCCAGCTCGATCTTGATCCTGGTGGGGGCCGGCGCCTCCTCCCGGGGGATCCTGACGCGCAGAACACCGTTCTCATAATTCGCTCTGATCTCACTCTCGCGGACGTCCACTGGTAGCGAGATCTGCCGGAAGAAGGGGAGCTGGCGTCGCTCGCGGCGCAGGTAGCGGCCCTCCCCGTGGTTGTCGACCGTCCGCTTGCCGCAGATGGTCAGAGTGCCCTGGTCCGACACCACCTCTATCTCCTCCGGCCCGAAACCCGGGACCGATGCCTCCAGGATGAACTCCTTGTCGGTCTGCCGAATATCGAGCGGCAAATACACGGCGGGCGCGGTGTCATGGGTTGGCTCCCCGCTGGCACCGTCGCTCAAGAATTGGTTGATCTCACGCGGCACCACAAACAGGTCGCGCCAAGGGTCCCAACGAGTCATGGTCGTCATCCTCCATTCGAAGAAACTGCATCTTCTGCTGGGTTTCTAACCCATGGAGAAGAGATACCCCGCGCTCTCTGGAGCCAAACCTGGAGCGCCCCTAAAGCCCGATGGCGTCCTTCAGATTCTCGAAGAAACCCCGGCGCACAGGATGCGGCTTGCCGTCGGGGGGCGAGAGCTCGTGCAGCAATTCGCGCTCCCGTTCGGTGAGCCGGGTCGGAATTACCACCCGGAGCCGGACCACCTGGTCGCCACGGCGACCGGTCCTAGGATCGGGAGCGCCCTTGCCTGGGATCCTTACCTGCTGGCCGTACTGACTTCCCGCCTTGACCACCAGGGGGACCGGGCCATCCACGGTGGGGACCTGAATGGTGTCTCCCAGCGCCGCCTGAGAGAAGGTGATCGGGCACTCGTAGACGATGGTCATCCCGCGGCGCTGCAGCTCCTCGTGGGGCCTGACCGTGATCAGTAGGTAGAGGTCGCCCGGCGGCCCGCCTCGCGGACCGGCTGCGCCCTCCCCGGGGACTCGGACCCGCATCTCGTTGTCGACACCGGGAGGAATCTGGACCTCGATCTCCTTGGGGGCCTCCACCAGACCCTGGCCGTGGCAGCTAGGACAGGGCGACTCGATCATCGTGCCCTCGCCTTGGCAGCGAGGGCACGGTTCGACCGTGACCATCTGACCGAGCAAAGTCTGGCGCGCCCGCTGCACCTGCCCCTGTCCGCCGCAGTCCGGACAGGAGATGGACCCAGTTCCCGCCTTCGCGCCGGTTCCTCGGCAGTCGGGGCAGGCGGCGTGGCGGGTGATGTCGAAGGTGCGGGTCACCCCTCGGATCGCCTCTTCGAATTCGATGGTCACCTGGAGTTGCAGATCGCCGCCCCGCCTGGGGCCGCCGCGACGGCGCTGGCTGGAGGCCCCACCGGCGAAGAACATGTCGAAGAGGTCGAAGGCGGACTGGAAGTTGAATCCCGCGCTGCCGCCCATGGACTCGCCGGCATGGCCGAAGGCGTCGTAGCGTTGGCGTCGGTCGGGGTCAGAGAGCACCTGGTACGCCTCGCCGATCTCCTTGAAGTGGTCTTCCGAATCGTGGTCGCCGGGGTTGCGATCAGGGTGGTAGCGCATCGCCAGGGCCCGGTAGGCGCGCTTCAGCTCGGCTGGGGTGGCTTGGCGGTCCACGCCAAGAACTTCGTAGTAGTCACGTTTGGTCTGGGGCATCGACTAGTTGGGGGATCTCTCGTCCGAGAGGTCGCGCGGGTCGGCGGCCGGAGCGCCGGGGCGCCCAGTCCCCTGCGCCGACTCCGCCTCCGGGCGGGCCTCGGCCACACTGACCTGCGCGGGGCGCACCACGCGGTCGAAGATTTGATACCCCGGGGCAAGCACGGCTACCACCGTGCCCGGGGGGACGCCGCCGGCCGGAACCGTCAGGACCGCGTCGTGGAGCCGCGGGTCGAAGGCCACCCCGACGGATTCGATCCGCCTGATTCCCTGAGAGGCAAGCGCGTCCTCGAGCTGCTTTAGGGTCAGCCGCAGCCCCTCCGCAAGGCCGTCCTTGGCTTCTTCGGGGATATGGGAGACGGCACGGATCAGGTTGTCGAGACCCGGCATCAGCGCTTGAAGCAGGGCGAGTGAGCCGTATCGCGCCTGCTCCTCGCTCTCCTGGGCCTTGCGGCGGCGGTGGTTCTCGAAGTCAGCCGCCAAGCGCAGATAAGTGTTGTTGAGCTTGGCCAGCTCGGCCTCCAACTCGGTGACCCGGGCCGCTGCCAGAGGATCGCCAGCCTCGGGCTCCGGAGCTGGCTGAGGCTTCGGCCCAGCTGGACCCTTGGGCGGGCTCATCTGCTCCCCATGGCCGCGGCACAGCTCATGCGAGGAGCCGGGTCAAGGCGTCGCCGGTCGCCTGGGATACCAGCTGCAGTCGGGCCGCGACCTGACCGTATCGGATCCGGGTGGGCCCGACCACTCCAATCGTGCCCCAGAGCTGGTCACCAGCCTGGTAGCTGGTCAGCACCAAGCTGCACTCGCGCAACTCTGCGACGCTGTTCTCGTGGCCGATGAGTACCTGCATACCGGCCTGCGGAGCCAGTTGGGCCAATACGTCACCCAGGATGCGCTGCGCCTCCAGGACTTCGAGCACCGCCCGGAGTCGGAC
>Ga0307374_10002680_pt1 | contig 31343 bp, 32 predicted proteins | sample OX3MG_FD_202532 | JGI IMG/M metagenome (GOLD analysis project Ga0307374, IMG submission 202532) | Soil microbial communities from Risofladan, Vaasa, Finland - OX-3 | ecosystem: Environmental > Terrestrial > Soil > Coastal area > Acid sulfate soil | place: Finland: Risofladan, Vaasa | collected... | reverse complement strand
CAATACCAGCAAAGATATAAACAGGCAAAAATCGCCTACCTGGAAAGGAAATTACAACAGCTTAAGAATCAAGCGGCTTAAATTAGTTATATAGTAGTTTGGTGAATTATCAATAGAATAAAGAATCCTGATTTACATCCTGTACGCATATCCTGCAAATACATCATTCCATTATTGTATTCTTTAATATTTTGCTTGCTCAAAAAGCAACCATCTTTAATGTTGCCTTTTGTCAATTACACCTCATAATGGAAAAACCGGTCGCCCAATTGTATGTCAAATACCGAATAAGGTATTGCCCATCAGCAGGTTTTTATCTTCATCAACTTTCTGGTGTAAAACCAAGGGCAATCCGTTCTCCTTATTTCACGTCTTTTAAGTACTTTATGCCTTTCACATTCAGCGCCTTACCCAATTTGGCCATTTCGTCCAGGCGGATATTTCCCACAAAACTCATCATGCAGAAATTATCCGGGCTTCCGGTAAGCATCAGTAATTCCTGAATGGAATCCCCTTGTTCCTTTGCCAGGAATTTCACATCCGTTGACTTGTCCCTGATGGTGATTAGGGGTTCATATTCCCTGGTATCAATGGTTCTGGAAGCTTCCTGGTAGAACTGCATGGGGGTGACTTCAGTGGTCAGGATACGGAGACTGGTGATTTGCTCGGCTGCAATCCTGACATCAGGTTGAAGGCTGTCCCAATCCATTTTGGAAAACATCCGGAACATCCTGGGACTGACATAAATTACCGTAAACCGGCTGTCATTGAGGTATTTGCCGAAGAATTTCTGGATAGCATCATGTTGCCCGAAGGCTGATCCTGCCAGTAACAGGCAGGAAAACAGTAACATTATTGTTTTTTTCATAACCCTTTTTATTATTTTATCAATCAAATATTTTATTGCATAACCTTTCCGAGTGCCTGAAGTCCCGACATGTTTTTCAAAGTGATTTGGTTTCCCCGCTCCAGATTATCCGACATGGCTAGAATTGCCCTTTGCACTTCAGCCATGGCCTGACCGGGAGACTGGAATGTATCCCGGCTCCCTGCATAAACAACAATCGATGTGGCGGATTTACTATAAAGTGAAGTACCGGGACGAAGATAAAACCAACCAGCTCCCAGTAATATAACTGCCGTGGCAGCGGCACTGAGCCAGGTATTCCATGTCAGTAAAATTCCTTTTTTTTCAGCGTTGCTTTTATCTATAACTCCGGCTAATATCCGGTCTCCAAACCCTTCATCCGGGATAATTTGTTGCTCCTCCATAAAATAAAGGAAAAGGGGTTGCATGGCTTTTAACCATGGATCTGTTTGCGGTTCCCTGAACCAGGTTTTCAGTCCTTGTTCATCCTTCAGGGAAGTTTCTCCTGCAAAGTATTTTTCCAGCAGGATCCTTACTTCATGAACGTCCATAACCTTCCGGTTTTAATAATTCTTCCCTCAGCTTCATTCGGCCCCGATGCAGGTTTACCCTGACCTGATCCAGGCTAATATCCATGATCCTGGCAATGTCCTGGTAACTCATGCCTTCCATTTCTCTCAGCCGGATGGCTGTCCTCAGCTTTTCAGGCAGTTGTTCCATAAATTCCCTGATCCTGCTTATCGCTTCTTTTTGTTCCATATCCTGCTGGGCTGAAGGACTAGCTGAAGTCAATGAATATGCCTGATTGATATTTACCAGATCCTCTCTGCGGGATCTTATCCGGTCAATACTGATATTACGGGTCATACGCATACAGTACCCTTCCAGATTATCGATTTGTTTCCATTGCTGCCTCCGGTCCCAGATCCGGATCATCACCTCCTGCACAATGTCTTCAGCTTCTCCCGTATGCCCCACAAGGCTCAGCGAAAACCGCATGAGCTTATCTTTCATGGGCAGCACCCTGCTTTTGAATTGCTGAAGGCTCATTTACTGAAGATGACGTGATAAAAATGGTTTTGTTACAGGATCTTCCAAAAATAAACTTTACTCCCCAGGCTGGTATTTCAGGATTTGCATAAACTGTTAACTTTACCGCATGAAGAAGCTTTTCCTGCTGGATGCGCTGGCCCTGATCTACCGCGCTTATTATGCCCTGATCCGGAATCCGAGGCTGACCAGCCAGGGAAAAAACACCAATGCTCAATTTGGGTTCACCAACACCCTGCTGGAACTGATCCGCAAGGAAACCCCCAGCCATATCGCAGTGGCTTTTGATACCCAGGCGCTTACGGAACGTCATATCGACTTTGCGGAATATAAAGCTAACCGGGAAGAGTCTCCTGAAGACCTGATAACCGCCCTGCCGGATATCAAAAAGATTATCGATGCGTTCCATATTCCTGTGTTGGAAATGGACGGCTATGAAGCAGATGATATCATTGGTACAATAGCCTTGCAGGCTGCTGCCCAGGGATACACGGTTTACATGGTCACCCCGGACAAAGATTACGGACAGCTGGTGGGGGAAAATATCTTCATATATAAGCCCGCATTTCTGGACAGCAAGGCGGAGATCCTCGGAGTTCGGGAAATCTGTGAGAAATGGCAGATCAGGGAAGTATCCCAGGTGATCGACATGCTGGGACTCATGGGAGATGCAGTGGATAATATCCCCGGCATTCCCGGAGTTGGCCAAAAGACCGCAACCAAGCTTCTCCAGGAATATCAAAGCCTGGAGAACCTGCTGGACCATGCAGATCAGATTCCGGGTAAGCTGGGTGAAAAGATCCGGGAGGGTCGCCAAAAAGCTATCCTTTCCAAAAAACTGGCCACTATAATCACCCAGGTACCCTTGGAATTTCATGAAGACAATTTCCAGGTAAAGGAACCGGATAAAAAGCTCCTTACTGAAATCTTCCTGGAGCTGGAATTCAAGACCCTGGGCAGGCGAATCCTGGGAGAGGAATTTGCCCAGGCTGCGGGCTTGCCTTCGGTGATTGCTGCCCCTCCGGGCATTCAGACCGATCTTTTTGGTGAACCGGTGGAAAAACCGGTTACCCCCGACCAGCCTGGAAATATACTGACGGCCGAATTCCATATTTCCAATACGGCGCATGATTACCGCCTGATTGACAATGCCACAGCACGCTATGACCTGATCGCCCTGTTGCTGAAGGAGCCGGAGATCTCCTTTGATACGGAAACCACGGGAACGGACCCCAATGATGCCCAGATTGTGGGCATGAGCTTCTCCGTTAAAAAAGGGGAAGCCTGTTATATCCCCCTTCCTGCCAGTCAGCCGGAATCAACCGCGATAATGGAAGAATTCCGGGAGGTCTTTGAGCGGACCGATGTGCTGATCATCGGACAGAATATCAAATTTGACCTGCTGATGCTAAAATGGTATGGATTGGAAATCAGGGGAAAGCTTTTTGATACCATGCTGGCCCATTACCTGATCGATCCGGAAGGCCGGAGAAGCATGGATTTACTTGCAGCCCAGTACCTGAACTATGATCCGGTGCCCATTGAATCCCTGATCGGGAAAAAAGGTAAAAATCAGGGCACCATGCGGGATGTGGAATTGGAAAAGATTAAGGAATATGCTGCAGAGGACGCCGACATCACCTTGCAACTGAAGCAGCAGTTTGTCCCGCTGCTGAAAGATAAGCAGGTGGAACAGGTCTTTTATGAAGTCGAAACGCTGCTGGTCCCAGTATTGGCTGAAATGGAATTTGAAGGAGTCCAAATCGACACCAATGTGCTTGCTGATTTTTCCCGACAGCTCAGGCTGGATATTGCCACTGCCGAGGCTGCCGTATACCGGGAAGCTGGCGTCCGGTTCAACCTGGCCTCTCCCCGTCAGTTGGGGGATGTGCTTTTTGAAAAACTCAACCTTGATCCCAATGCCCGGAAAACCCGAACAGGGCAGTATGCCACTGGAGAGGAAGTCCTGCAAAAACTTTCCCATAAGCACCAGATTGTCGAAGACATCCTGATTTACCGGGAGTTCAGCAAACTAAAATCCACTTATGTGGATGCCCTTCCCCTGCTGATCAACAAAAGAACAGGGAGACTGCATACCTCTTACAATCAGGCTGTAGCGGTTACCGGCAGATTAAGCTCCAACAATCCGAACCTGCAGAATATTCCCATCCGTACTGAGCGTGGAAGGGAAATCCGCAAGGCTTTTGTCCCCAGAGATAAAGACCACCTCCTGATCTCTGCCGACTATTCCCAGATTGAACTGAGGATCATCGCGGCGATCAGCGGGGATGAGAATATGATCCGCTCATTCCAAAAAGGCCTGGATATCCATGCAGCGACTGCAGCCCGGGTATTTATGGTAGATGAAGAACTGGTTACCCAGGAAATGCGGAGAAGTGCCAAGGCGGTTAATTTCGGGATCATTTATGGAGTAAGTGCTTTCGGGCTTTCCGAAAATATCGGGGTTCCCCGGGCCGAAGCCAGGCAGTTGATTGATAATTATTTTGCTCAGTATCCCTCCATTAAAAAATACATGGATGAAAACATTAAAAAGGCTCAGCAGAAAGGGTATGCAGAAACCTTGTTGGGCCGCAAGCGCTGGCTTAGGGATATTAATTCAGCCAACGCGGTCGTGCGGGGGTTCGCAGAACGCAATGCGATCAATATGCCGATACAGGGAACTGCCGCTGATATGATCAAGCTGGCCATGATCCGGATTGACAAGGAGATCCGGGTACGGGGATTAAGGTCCCGTATGATCCTGCAGGTCCATGATGAGCTGGTGTTCGATGCCAGGCGGGAGGAGGTGGATATCCTCAGGCCAATCATCCTGGAAAATATGCAGCAGGCGATGCCGCTGCCCAATAATGTTCCGGTCATTGCCGAATGGGGGGTGGGAGAAAATTGGCTGGAGGCCCATTGAGGGCCTTCCGCCAGGGTAACCCATTTAATCCTTTCTGGCTTAAACGATTCAAACAATTGCTCCATTCTGCTCCTGTCATTCCAGAAACTCCGGTCCGGTTGGCCTGTATCGGAGACAGCATCACCTATGGCGACCGGATCGAAGGGCGTGAAATGAACAGCTATCCGTCAAAATTGCAGGGCATCCTTGGAAAAGACGCGCTGGTTATGAATTTCGGAGTGAATGGTTGCACTTTGCTGAAAAAAGGGGACCTCCCCTATTGGGAGGACAAGACCATGCAGCTTATTTGGGATTTTAATCCCCATATCGCCGTGCTGATGCTGGGCACCAATGATGCAAAAGCCCGCAACTGGAAATATCATGACGAATTTTATGGTGATTATATCGCTTTTATCCGCTACCTGAAAGGGATTCCTGCCCGTCCCCTGATCTGGGCCTGCTTTCCGGTTCCAGCCTTTGGTCCCATGTATGATATCTTACCCGAAGTAATCAGGGACCAGGAAATACCCCTGATCCGGAAAGCTTCCAGGGCTGAACAAATAAAAAATATCAACCTGTACCGGGCTTTATCCGGGTATCCGGATCTTTTCCCGGATCTGGTCCATCCCAATGCAGCCGGAGCCCAGCGGATTGCCGTTAAGGTATATTCTGCAGTCCGGAAATACTTCAAAGGGTCGGTTTAAGGGAATCAGCGGTCTTTCCCTTCCAGGTGATCGGTATATTCCACTGAACCCAGCCTGAACTTCAAGGGCAAACCGGTCAGGGATTGAACCTGTAGTTCCTTTTTGCAGAAAAAGCCAAGGTGGTCCACATAATAGGAAGCTGGAACCAGATTTCTGGTGTCGCTGAATTGATCCAAGGGTTCCCTGAGGGTTAATGACATCAGGGAGGAAAACGATTCTGCAGGGTATTCACCCTGCTTTGTCTCTCCGGAGTCCGTAGGATTGGCTTTAACCTCCCTAATTTGCTGGGCAGCACAACCCAGGAAGCTTCCCAGGCAAATCAAAGCTACTGTCATTATCCGTTTCATCGAAATTTGTTCCATATTCAACATCTCAGGCAGCCCAGTCCGGTACTCCCTTACCCGGACTGATTGCGACGGGTGATCACCGGAATAATACACTAAGGTAGAAAATTCCGATCCGTCAGGCCCCACTTCAATCCTATTATCCACCATTTCCAAACCGGTCATGAATCCCCTTCGGATATGTGATCATCCTCTCTTCCCCCAGGCATTCGTTGATGATTTGCAGATTCCGGATCTGGGGTTTACCGGGATGAAGGATGACCAGCATAGCCATGACAACTTTAAGTAAAGTTAAGGCGTTAATTCAGGCAAAGGGTCCGTTAAAACTCCTGAACAAAATCAATTTTCCCTTTAAAATGGGCAAATCCATGGGAAATGATGAAAACTAACCAAGAAATTAAATCGCTCCAGATTTGATCTTTCTTGTAAAAATGGATTTAACTCCATCATTGCATGTTTTTGCAAAAATGGGTTTCATTTACCCTTCTTTAAACCACAGATTTTACAGGTAGCTAGACTTTTATCCATTGACGAAAAAACCCTGGTAGAAACCATTATTGATGTATTTATAAATGGATTGGACCAGTGAAAAGCCAGATACCGAAGTTTAGGCCATGCATTGAATAACCCTGTGGCATGTCACAGGACTTAAACCCGGATGGATCATAAGCCCCCATCAGGTATCACAGAATCAATGTTTCGATTGATCTATTCATAAATTTGCTGAACTACCATAAAATTAATAAACCCCTTTGCGGTATCTCATTTAATTTCCACTTGAAGGTCTTAGCTATTGCACTCAGCCCAAGTACATACACACCAGCGGGCTTTTTCCTCATATGTACCTCTGAATTATAATTTGCATATTTTGCTCATCATTTTATGCCGCCAACTAGCAGGCATGAACCTTACAAACAAATAACTGGTTTTTGCTGATGAACCTACTGTAATGTTCATTGCAGGATTACGTTTAAGCAAAATATCTGAGATTCTATATGCGACTTCCTGGGGATTGATGGCAAATTTTTAAGAATCTTTCCCGGAAGACTTTAGAGCAACCTTGGAAGGGAAAGAAATTAAAAATGTTTTACTGGGAAGAATTGTGGCTACCCACAATAACGTTGAGGCACCGGATTTTGAAACAATGGATATATATGGTCATCAGTTGGCGCTGAGCAATGAACGGGGTAAATATGTGCTAATCAATCTCTGGGCAACATGGTGTGGCCCTTGTATAGCGGAACTGCCGGCTATAAGAAGAATTAGAAAACAGTATCCCCGATCTCAATTAAAGATTATTTCCGTTTCCTGCGACCGCGACTCTAGCGCCTTTGCAAAAGCAATAAAAAAATATAAAATGACCTGGACGCAAATTTACAATGACAAAAATTTAATCATAAAATTTGGGGGAGTGACTTCTTTACCTCAATTATTTTTAATCAATGAACAAGGGCAAATTATTTATAATAGGAATGTCAGCAAAAATGGGGCTTCGGCAAATTTAAACCATCTTAATGCACTATTACAAAATAGCCTTAAACATTCCTGAATCTTCGGTTAAAAAACATATCCGATAATCGGGACTGGGAATTACTGGACACCCCCCGCAAAACTTACCGCCTGCATTGACCGATATTCCACCGGCTGTCCATGGTATAACGCATCATAGCGCATCCATTGATCAACCCCAAATACATCTCATTACCCGGGTAATGATTGGGTATCAATGGAAGTGAAAGGACCAGAATACAGGGGTTACTGGAAACCAATGAATTCACCTACGGCTATTTCCCGGGAAAAGTGCAGGCTGATCAGATACTTGGCAACCACGGTAACTGGGCTAATTTGATGTAAAGGGGGAATCAATCATCATGGGAGAGCATCATATATTTGACAATTGAGCTTTTTTCATACTTTTTAACCTTCGCATCAGGTATGAGATATCGCGATAGATCCGGTAAACTCCCAACGGAATGAACGGAAGGTAAAAATATTTTACTGAGATCAGCGATATGAAGCCACCTCCTAGAAATGAAACCGCTAAAAACATTGCGAATCTTTTACTTTTTACTGCCTGGTGATCGTCCGGGGTAAGCGTCGACAAGCTGCTTTTCCGGTGCATAACCATTCGTAGCAGGAAATAATAACTCAGATTGCATAACCCCAGGTTGACAAAATAGGTAAAGAAGCGAAGGAACTTGGGGTTGTTATCCTCGAGCATAAAGGAAGTGCTTAATGGGAGGAGCATGATCAGGAAAAGGAAGCATTGGTTCAGGACCAACAGGGCCCTGTGGTAATTAACCACATGTTCGAAGAGCTCATGATGCTTGATCCATAACCTGCTGATGGAGAAAAAACTGACTAATAGCCCCATTACAGGGATGAATAGCTTTCCGGAATATTCGGTCCTGATCTGCATCCATGTACTATCCTTACCAAGCGGTGGTATTTTAAACTCCAGGATCAGCATAGTACTGGCAATGGCCATGACGGCATCACTATAAAATGTAATCCGGTCTACCTGGAACTGTCTTCGGTCATGGGCAAATGTCCTTACTTTATTCATCTGGCTTCCTAAAAAGGTTATTTAATGCCCGGGGTATCCGGGAAATTCACTTCGAAGCTTTTCCCAGGATTAATTTGTCCGGGTAAAGTACGAATTATACGAATTGAAGAGAATATTCAGTTAATTTTCCAGGAATATTTCCTCCTGATGAAACGTAAAGGAATTGTGCCGCGGGCCTGGCGGCTGATCAAAAGGATATTTCTCATTTTATTCGCTGCCCAGTTGATTTATATTATCCTGCTTAAATGGATCAATCCTCCGTTTACCCTAACCATGGCAAGCAGTTGGTTCAGCCTGATCGGAACCAAAAACCATTTTCGGCATCGCTGGGTGGACTACCGGGAAATCTCACCACAGGCCAAACTGGCCGTCATGGCTGGAGAAGATCAACTTTTTCCTGTGCATCACGGATTTGATTTCAAATCCATAAAAATAGCCTGGAAGCATAATGAAAAAAACCGTCATGTATGGGGAGCAAGCACCATCAGCCAGCAAGTGGCCCGGAATGTTTTCCTTTGGCAGGGAAGGACCTGGCTGCGAAAGGGGATGGAAGTATATTTTACTTTCATGATCGAGTGGATCTGGGGGAAAAAACGCATCCTGGAAGTTTACCTGAATGACGTACAGATGGGAAATGGCATTTTTGGTATCGAAGCTGCTTCAGAATCCTATTACGGACGGCATGCCTCCCAGCTGGACCGCAGTCAGGCTGCCTTGATCGCGGCTGCTTTGCCAAACCCTGTTTTTTTCAAGGTCAGGAATCCCACCGGATACCTGCTGCGCAGACAAACCTGGATCATGGGGCAGATGGTTCACCTGGAGGGAGATCCTCCGATCGAAAACTTGATCCGGAAACCGTAAATTGACTATGTCATCCTTTTGGACTTTGAAATGGCTTACCCCGGGAAAAAGGCGGCTAACCTTGTGGCTTGTCCTGTTCGCTGCTGTGTACTGCATCGGGATTAAGGCAGATGTCATGGATGTGGATGCTGCCCAATATGCTGAGATCAGCCGGGAAATGCTGTCCTCAGGTAAATATCTGGAAGTGCACGACCTGGGCAAGGATTATCTTGATAAGCCTCCCTTCACTTTTTGGATCTGCAGCCAGTCCATGCGCTTATTCGGGGTGAATAATTTTGCATATAAACTGCCCAGCATCCTGTTTGCCTTGCTGGCTATTTGGTCCGTATTTGAATTTGCCAGAATATTTTATCCCCTGGAGACAGCAGAACTCGCATCCCTGATACTGGCCTCCTGCCAGGGACTCTTTCTGATGACCAATGATTGCAGGACTGATACGATATTGATGGGTGCCGTGATGTTTGCCATCTGGCAATTTGCCCGATGGGACCAGGGACAAAAACTGATCCACCTGATTTTAGCCGGGGTGGGCATTGGGATCGGTATGCTGACTAAAGGGCCGATTGCCCTGATTGTACCCGTCCTGGCCTTCGGCTCCCATTTTCTGGTAAAAAAACAGTTTAACCGGATATTCCGGGCTCAATACTTGCTAGTCCTGGTCATCATTGCCTTGATTTTGTTGCCAATGGCCATCGGGCTATACCATCAGTTCGATCAGCATCCCCGTAAAATAATTAACGGGCAGACCGGGGTCTCCGGGTTAACCTTCTATTTCTGGACCCAGAGTTTCGGGCGCATCACGGGACAAAGCAGCTGGAACAATCATCCAGGTTTTTTCTTCCTGATTCAAAACATGCTCTGGACCTTTTTTCCCTGGACATTCTTTTTCCTTTCCGGACTGCTGATCTCCCTGGCCCAATGGATAAAAAGGAGGTTCAGGCAGGATAGTTCTTTGGAATTCATCAGTACCGGGGGGTTTGTGCTCACCTATGTTTCACTAAGCCTTTCCCATTACCAGCTTCCCCATTATATTTTTGTGGTTTTCCCCCTGGCCGCGGTGATCACAGCCAGAACAATCGCAGGTATTAAAACTGAATACCGCTTTAGGCGGCTTTGGCAGTTTCTTTCCGGCATTCAATACCTTCTCCTTACCCTGGCCTTGGCGGGATGCGCACTCATACTGATTTTCACTTTTTACCCGAAAGATCTCCTTCCCTGGATCTACATTGTCCTGGCTGCCCTATTATTTATTTTTTTACTTTCTGTGAAATCCGTCAAAAACCGGTTGGTTAGTGTGAGTATTTATGGCATGGTGGGCCTGAATATTTTTCTTGGGGGGTATTTTTATCCCAGGCTGCTGCATAGTCAGATGGGGAGCGTGACGGGGAAATGGGTCCATCAGCACCATATATCGGATTCCCGGTTCCTTGTGTACCGGATCAGTAACCAATCGAGGTCCCTGAGCTTTTATAGCCAGCGGATCGTTCCCTCGATACAACAGGTGGATTCTGTGAGGGAAGGAGATTATATCCTTACTGATACCCGGGGTCTCGGGGAACTTAGACATGGCCCCTATCCGCTGCAGATAATGCTCAGGGGCCGTAATTTCCCGGTCACCTTGTTAAACCGCGAATTCCTGGATAAGCGAACTCGCAGGCGGGTGACCGCTCCATATTTCCTGGTCAGGATCGGGAATCCGGACGGGTGAACAGGTTATACTTCAGGATACACCAGATAGCCCTCAATCCATCCAGCCACTTTATCTTTTTTCCCTGGTCATAGGTCCTGCCGTAATAGGATATTCCTACCTCGTAAATACGGGCTTCCCTTACCTTGGAAATCCTGGCGGTGACTTCAGGTTCAAAACCGAACCGGTTTTCCTTCAGTGTTAACCCTTTTAGCATATCCGACCTGAATAACTTATAGCAGGTCTCCATATCTGTGAGGTTAAGGTTGGTAAACAAATTGGATAAAAAGGTCAGAAAACGGTTTCCGATAGTGTGCCAGAAAAAAAGCACCCGGTGGGGGTTGCCTCCCATGAACCGGCTTCCAAATACGACATCTGCAAAACCTTCCAGCACAGGCTGGATCAGCAGGTTATATTCCCTTGGATCATATTCCAGGTCGCCATCCTGTATGAGGGTGTAATCACCCGATGTTCTTTTTATCCCTTCCCGTATTGCAGCTCCCTTGCCCAGATTCCGTGCCTGCCTGATATACCGGATGTCCTGGGGAGCATGGCTGGCTATATACCGGCTAACCAACTCCTCCGTATTATCCGTGGAACAATCATCAATAATCACAATCTCCATATGCAGATTGCCGGTCAGCTGGACTGAAATAATCTTGTCCAGCACAATTTCTATTGTTTTCCCTTCATTGAATACCGGTATCAGGATGGAAAGGGTGTTGAAGGACATGCGATCAAAAATAATTATAATTTAACGCATTTCCGGTATTTCTCAAGACCTCTTTACAGAATGAGGTCCATTGCCACAGGTACTTTGCCCATACCAGGGAACTTTCCATTTTTTCTCCCCATTTCTTCCCCCACGCTTCATTCAAAGCCTGTAAAAACACGTTTCAGATGGCATTATCCCGAAAATTAGCTACCCGGTATCTCGCTCCATGAAAAATGGATCCTGTTTCCGTTTGCCGGGACCAATGAATCTCCGGTCTTATTATTATCCGGACTGTTCCGGGCAAATTGTAAATTCGTGATATGGAATTAACGGATATAACAGCATTCAGGTTTTCTCCGGAAATAAGAGAAAAACTTATCGCATACGGAATTCCCAAAACATTTTCCGAAGGGGATATCATATTAAATGAAAACGGGTATATAAGGGCTATCCCCATTGTCACCAGCGGATCGGTGAAGGTAATGAGTACAGACGATGATAATAAGGAAATCCTGTTGTATTATATCCAACCCGGTGAAAGCTGCATTATGTCCTTTTTAGCCGGAATGCATCATGAAACAAGTAAAATAACTGCTATAGCAGAAGAGGATACGGAAATACTGTTCATTCCGATTGAAAAAGTGACCCTGCTTATCAGGGAATATCCGCAATGGCTGGATTATATCTTCCGCCTTTATCATAAACGGTTCGAGGAATTGCTTCAGGTAGTCAGGGCTGTTGCATTCAAAAAAATGGACGAACGGCTTTTAAATCTCATTAAAAATAAATCCGGACTGGCCCAGAGCCAGACGCTTCATGTAACCCATGAACAATTGGCCAATGAACTCGGAACAGCCCGGGTGGTGATTTCCCGATTGCTCAAGCAGATGGAAGATGAAGGCCTGGTTGTCCTGGGCAGAAATAAAATATCCCTTTTGTAACAAAAGTAGCTGGATGGCATTTTTAATAGAATGATCTTTGTTCTAATCATTCATTTTCTAAAACCAAACAGATGAAAAGGAATATCGGGTCCGCAGACAAAGTAATCAGAATACTGGCAGCTGTAATTATAGCCATCCTGTATTTTGCCAAACAAATAACGGGGACTGCAGCAATTATACTGCTGGTTGTCGCCGGGGCGTTAATTGTAACCAGTTTTATCAGTTTCTGCCCATTGTATTGGTCAATTGGCCTATCGACCAAAAAAGAATAACGAAAATAATAACCGACAACTGATTGTAATGCTTCCCGTTAACATGAAGAGAAACCTGGAAAATGACCTGGATGGGGCATTCATTTATTTAATATTAGTCAGCTTTGGCGAATGATCTTTAATATACCTCATCAAACCCGGTAAGCAGTCCATACATGGAAATCAAACAATTTGAAGATAAAAGTTTAGCGCATTTTTCCTACGCAGTATTAAGCAAAGGGAAAGTTGGATTGATAGATCCAGGACGTAATCCTCTCCCTTATTATGAATTTGCGGAACAACATAACGCCAGGATTATAGCAGTGATAGAGACCCATCTTCATGCTGATTTCATCAGCAGTCCCCTGGAAATTCATAATAAGACCGGGGCAACTATTTATATAAGCAAATTAGCAGGGGCAGCATATCCACACCAGGCATTTGATGGCGGCGATGAAATAGCACTTGGGGATATCACCCTGAAATCCATTCAAACTCCCGGACATTCACCTGAAAGTATCAGTATCCTGGCTATCAATGAAAATGGTCAGGCGAAAGCTGTGTTTACGGGTGATACCTTATTCGTCGGTGATTGTGGGAGGCCTGACTTAAGGATACAAGGACGGGAGATCCAGGCAGTGCTTCCCCGTTTTGCCAGGCAGCTTTATCATTCCCTTCACGACAGGCTGATGCCCTTACCAGATGATATAGCAGTTTTTCCCGCACATGGTAAAGGCAGCTTATGCGGTAAAAACCTAAGTCAGGAGACCAGCAGTACCATTGGTAATGAGAAAATCAATAACTGGAGCCTGCAGCATATGGATGAAGACCGGTTCATGTCGGAATTGCTGGCAGATCTGCCTTTTATACCTAAATACTTTCCATTTGATGTAACCCAGAATAAAACTGGGGCGGAAAGCTTTGAATCAGGCATTTCCCGGATAGAAATAAAAAATCTGTCAAACTGTGAAGAATTCACTGATTCGGCAATTCCCGGAATACCTGTTATCGATTCAAGAATGGCCTCCCGGTTCAGAAAAACTCATTTTAGAAATGCTATTAACCTGATGGTCGACCTGAGGTTTGAAACCTGGCTGGGAAGCATTATAAACCCGAAGGAAAAGTTCTACCTGATTGCCGAAAATGAAGCTATATTAAATGAGCTGATAGAACGTATAGCTAAAATCGGCTATGAAAAGCAAATTGTCGGGGCATATGTCTCAGACTGCGGGAATACTAAATCTGAAATGATGGATATCCAGGAATTCCATGATAAAGCAAATACATACACGGTCATTGATGTGCGTAATGATTCAGAAGTGAGGGCCAAAAATATTTTTCCTGATGCCATGCACATTCCGCTCCAGGAATTAAGGGAACGCATCAGGGAAATACCCCTGGATAAACCGATATTGGTCCATTGCGCAGGAGGATACAGGAGTGCAGCAGGAGCCAGTATAATAGCATCTGCTGTACCGGAAAAGGTCCGGGTGTATGATTTTGGTGATCAGGTTCAGTTATTTTAAAAATGAATTTCTTAATCAAATACAAATTCAGCATTTTCGGGATTATTCTCGGAGCAAGTGCGGGGTACCTGTATTATTATTTCATTGGTTGTTCAACGGGTACCTGCCTAATTACATCAAGACCATTGAACAGCATGTTATATAGTGCCGTTATGGGAGGCTTGTTATTCAACGTTTTCAAAAATGTATTACCTGAAAAAGGGCCTAAAGACAAACCGGATAAAAATGAATCCCAGGCCGGTTAATCTTCATATTATTTGGGGGACTCCTTTATGTTCCGGATGGTACAGATTATTATTCAGCCGACATATGACTGCCAGATATAAATTAACACCAATGCCAAAAAATATCTTATGCTAGACGCTATAAAAAATGCCCTCGGATTTGGGCCAAAGGAAGACTTTGCGGCCTTGCTCCGGCAAGGGGCTATTATCCTGGATGTCCGCAGCAAGGAAGAATATGCGGGGGGGCATATTAAAGGTTCAATAAACATTCCTGTTAATACCCTTAAAAACAATTTAAGCAGGCTGAAAGACAAAAACCAGCCAATCATTGCCTGTTGTGCTTCAGGGATGAGGAGTTCCATGGCAAACAGCATTTTAAAGTCAAATGGTTATTTAAAGGTGCACAATGGGGGTGCATGGAGCAGTTTAGAGAATAAAATCAGAAAATAAAATCATGCGAACAACAAAATTAAAGTTGCTGACAGGTTGGAGTTTCATGCGGCTGCTCCGTTTAGTGTTCGGCATATTTTTTGGCATCCAGGCAATCCAATCCCATGATTTGTTCCTGGGGCTCATTGCCATTTTCTTTTTATTTCAGGGGGTAACCAATACCGGGTGCTGCGGGGCAGGGGGCTGCCAGGTATCGCCTCCCGGACAGATAGAAGATAAACAGGAAGACCTGTCTTTCGAAGAGATGAAAATGAAAAACTGACAAATTGAATTAAACAGCTGTTTTTACGGTCTCATGGCAGGGATTATTTTCAGGATTGTGAAAGTAGAAGCAAAAAAATTATTTAATTCAGCTAATTCAATTCTTGTAGAATTGCTTAAAAAAATAACTTAAAATTCAACGTTCTTCCATCTCAGGATGGGACTGAAGTTGTGTCTCTTTCTGAAATAGCTTGCCACCCTAAAGTTATTTCAGGAAGGGCCAACTAAGGTGAAATAATTCTTCGATGGCTTATCCTGAATAATTTCACGGACAAGTCCGGACCGGAAGCCGGAGAAGGGGTCGCTGATGATCCTGCTCCCTGTCATCGGTTTTAATATCCGCTATCCGAGCTCCTTTCACAATATTAAATTTACCGCCCCTGTGGCCCGCATTATCCTTTCTTCCCGGGACCCCCGGATATCCGCCCAGGGCAATCCGGCATTGATGACGATATCCCGGTATACCGAATAAAAGTACTCCCGCATGGACCGGTCCGGGTATTCCCGTTGCGGATCTGGTTCCCAGGGTAGATCAATACAGGTTAATAGGTAGAGGTCATATTTTCGGACAGCGATCTGTTCCAGTATCCAGGGATCGCAACTCCCGAAAGCATGTTCACTCCAGACCTTGATCACGTACAGGTCGGTGTCACAGATCAGTAAAGAACCTGCATTAAGGGCTATCTGATCCTCTGTTTTGATCTGGCCCCGGGCAATTTCCAATAAATCCGGCTCCCGGTAACTGCCGTCCATGGCTCCAATATACTGCCGGGCAAATTCCGGGACCCAGGGAACCTGAAAATGGGTGGCCAAGCTTATACTCAGGGTGGTCTTGCCCGTGCTTTCCGGACCGATGACGACTGCTTTTTTAGGCAAGCGACTTCTTTTCCCTGCGAATATACACCATGCGCAATACTATGGGCAGCAGGATCAGCAGTAAAGGAAGGGCCATGAGAAATCCACCGATAACGGCAATCGCCAGGGGTTGATGAAGCTGGGCGCCGACTCCGATTCCCAGGGCCAGGGGCGACAGGGCAATGATGGCTCCCAGGGCAGTCATTAACTTAGGCCTTAACCTCGTTGAAATCGCATAGATAATGGATTCATCCACTGACTTGGTTTTGCGGCTGTCTGAAAACTGCAGGAAGGTGAAAATAGCATTTTCACCGATGATGCCCACGATCATGATCATGCCCGTATAGCTGCCTACATTCAGCGGAGTATGCGTGAGATAAAGAGCCACTATGGATCCTGAAGTTCCCAGTGCGGCAATACCCAGGATACTCAATGAAGTCAAAAAATCCCTGGAAAAGAATAAAAAGACAACAAAAACCAGCAGGCCGGCCGAAATGAGGATCATCAGCAGTTCCTTGAAGGATTGCTGCTGTTGGGCATACTGGCCGCCATAAGTAATGTGGTATCCCTGAGGCAGATGAACCTGTGCGGAAACCCTGGCCCGGATATCCTTGATCACGCTTCCCAGGTCCCGGTTATTGAGCCTGGCCGTTACCACACTCATGGATTGCAGGTCTTCCCTTTGTATTTCGGCTTGTCCGGAATCAATGGACACATCTGCAAAATCAGTCAGGGGTTTGAGGGTGCCTCCCGGCAGGAAAATGGAAGCATGACGGATTTCATCAACAGTTCTTGCCATAGATCCCGGATAAACCATCCTTACAGTGGTCATCTGCTCCTTTTCTAAAACCTGGCCTACGGGATTACCCAACAGGGTGGTCTGTAACTGGAACTGCAGATCGGAGGGAGTCAGGTTATACTGAGCCAGCTGGGTTGGGCGTGGCCGGATATCGAGAGAAGGTCCGGCGATCACGATTCCATCAAATACATCTGCCGTACCCGGCACTTGATTGCATACCCCCGCTATCTGGACGGCGAGTTGGTTCAATACCTGCTGGTCGTCCCCGAAAATCTTGATCTGTATTGGCTGTACGGAACTCATCAGGTCGCCCAGCATATCAGAGATCACCTGTCCGAAATCAACCCGAAGGGCCGGTTGGGTAGCTTCTATCTTTCGACGCAGATCATCGATCACGTCATTGGTTGTCCTTTTCCTGGATTTTTTCAGCTGTATCAGGTAATCCCCGGTATTGGGTTCTGTGATATAAAAACCCATCTGTGTACCTGTTCTTCGGGAATAGCTCTGGACATCCGGTTCCCGGATGATGATTTTTTCCACTTGCCGGAGAATCCGGTCCGTCTCATCCAGGGATGTTCCAGGCGGACTGACATAATCCAGTACGATGGTTCCTTCATCCATGTCGGGCAGGAATCCTGTTTTCAGATGAGGTATGATCAGCCAGATAACTGCGAACAGGATAGCCGCCATCACCACCCCGATCAACGGACGATGAATGAAGAAAGATACCCAGGTTTGCTTTTTAGTCGCTTTGTCCTGCTCCTTTGCTTCCCCCTTTTTCCTTGATTTGACGGAAAACATCAGATAGATCACCGGAAGACCGAGCCAGCTGACCAGGAAAGAGCAAACCAACGTAATAATCATGGTATTGGCGAGAACCTTGAAATAGGCTCCTGCAACACCGCTCATAAAGGCAAAGGGAATGAATATCACTATGGTACTGATGGAGGATGCTACCATCCCACCGAACAGGTAATGTATTGCTTTCTGCACCAGGGCCCCGGTATCCAGATCATGGTTCTCCTCCCGGGTACGGTGCAATTGTTCCACTACGACGATGGAATCATCAATAATCAGCCCGATGGAGGCAGCTATGGCTCCCAGGGTCATGATATTAAAAGTATATCCTACTGCATAGATGACAATCAGGGTTAGGGCAAGGGTAACCGGTATGGTGATCAGTATGGTCAGGCTGGCCTTGAAAGACCTCAGAAAAATAATGGCTACGATAATGGCCAGCAGGATTCCAATCCACAGTGCATCGCTGACACTCCGGATGGAGTTATGTACAAAGTCAGCCTGAATATAATAAGGTTTAAGGGATACGTCCGGGGGAAGGATCCTCCCCAGTTCTTTCACTTTACGTTCCACCTGGGTGGATATATCGATCAGGTTCGCATTGGGCTGCTTGATTACCCCGATCAGTACTGCACTGCGTCCATTGGCATTGATCCGCACATATTCTACCGCCTCCCTGATCTGAACTGAGGCAATATCTTTCAACTGAAGCACGCGCTTGCCATTGTTACTGATGACGATATTACCGATATCTGCTTTCCCGTGCATCGTCGCATCGGTAACGGTGAGATACATCCTGCGGTAATCAGAAAGGTATCCGTCAGATAAAATAAAATCTGTGCTTGAAAGAGCCTGGGCCACCATCTGCGGGGTAACGGACAGGGCACTCATCTTTTGCTGGTCCAGGATCACCCAGTATTCCTTGGTTTTGCCACCCATAATATCAATCCTGGCTACCCCGGATACCTGGGACAGGTAGGGCCTGATGGTATATTCCGCCATCATTTTCAGGGCAATGGGGGAACGGGTATTGCTTTCCAGGGTATACCCCATTACTTGCAGGATGGACGGGTTCATTTTTTCCACGGTGACCTGGACACCTGGCGGAAGCTGGGTGCGGTCTTCGTTGATCAGGGATTCTATATTCTCATAAGCCTTATCGATGTCCTGATTCCAGTTCATATATGCGGAAATCTCACAGCTGCCCCTGCTTGTGGTGCTTCGGATCATCCGCAGGCCCGGAACCTGTTTGATGGCGATTTCCAGCGGTTTGGTCACTGTGACCATCATTTTGTCCACCGGCTGGAGTCCGGCATTAGCAATAATTTTTATTTTAGGGAATGTGATCTCAGGGAAAAGGGAAGTCTGCAAATTTCCATACACCAGCAGTCCGCTGATGATGATCATCGCAGCTACAACAGAAATCGGATTTTTATATGTCTTGAAATATTGGTTCATAGGTCATTATTCAGAAAGCTTGCCTTACCTGATGACGGCTGCGGGTCGCGTTCAGCCATTTTCCGGCTTTAAAGCTCAGCCATGCAGATCCGGCACCGATGAGCGTCCCTGCCAATACATCGCTGGGATAATGGACGCCCAGGTCCATCCTTCCATAAGCGACTGTCGCCAGCCATAACGATCCGGGAAGGATGATATACCATTTGGGATAACTCAGGCTGAGGGAGGTGACCAGGGCTGCTGTCACCGTGCAATCCCCGGAGGGAAATGACGGGGTGTTCTCCGTTACCTGATGCTGGATGAAAGGATAGGTCACATAGGGTCTGGGTCTTTTCACCAGGTACTTCAGGCTTAGGGTAACGGCAGCAGACATCCCAAGGGCTAAAATAGCTTCACCTGCATTATAGGTAAGGGAGCTGTCGTGGGTGATCCAGCCTGTAATCAATATCCCTAAAGGCAGCACAGCGCATACCGGATCATTATAGGTGTTCAGGGCAATGAACGCTTTATCCAGTGCACGCGGACGGTGCAGGTTAATCTCCCTGAGGATATTGATATCCACATTCTGCGCCATCACGGTTCTCACAGGCAGCGCAAACAGTAAAAGGGTAATGATTATTTTCATTGGTTTCATTTAGTCCCTTCTATACGTACCAAGGCTGTATCATTCAGACCATAATTACCAGTCAGCAGGATGGAATCTGAATCAGTGAACCGGGGACTCAGTATTTCAATCCTGTCGGGCAGCACCATTCCTGTTTTAACCGGCACCCTGATCGCTGTGGTATCATTGACCAGCTTCATGACCCAAAAATGGGTTTCAGCTTCATTGGAAAGTATTGCTGCTGTAGGAAGAGTGATCGCATCCTTCTTTTCTTTATGGACAAACTGCACTTTGGCTACCAGATTCTCCGGAAGCTGTGCGGTGGTCAGGGGCCTGATTTCAAAACGTTGGGTTTGGGAAAGGGGGTCCACGCTGGGAAGCCTGGAAATGATCCTCCCCGGTATTTGCTCCCCGTCGGGCAGGATTACCCTGCACTCCGCGTTAAGGGCCACATCCTGCAACCACTCTACCGGAACATCCAGCAGGAACACAAAGCTGCTCTTATCTGCAATATAGCATAATGAATCCCCATCCATGACATAGTCACCGGCCTGGTTGAACAGGCTGGTGACAAAACCGGCCTGGGGTGCTTTTATGGTGATTTGTCCCGAAAAACCCAGGGTGGAATCCAGTTTCCGGGAAGCGCGGCCTATCGCCATGGCTTCCCGGGTTTCCAGAACAAATAATTCCTGACCTCCGCGGACCCACTCTCCGGGGCTGATTTGGCAATGGAGTATATATCCGTTTACACTGGACCTCACCGCATTTTTTTTCAGGTAGGCAGATGTTGCGTTCAGTGTGGTCAGTTGCTGCACCGGCCCCTGAGTAATATGGGTAAAAGTAACGGGGGTTTGGGTCGCTGTAATATCGACATTGCTGTCCGGAGATGATCCGCTTTTACACGATGGCATACCCATTAATGCCAGTACGGTGAATATCCAGATATACCTGCAAATATTGTTCATGGTCAGGGGGGTTAGTGATTCCAGTAATTGAGCTGGTTGACGATTTGCCACCTGCTCACCAGGGCCTGGTTCCGGTCATTTTCGATGGTCAGGTAATTATTGATGGCCAGGATATAATCGGTGATCCGCACATCCCCGCTGTTGAGCAGTTTCTTATCCAGATTGATCAGTAATGCGGAGTTGGCCAGCTTATCGCGGATCTGTCCGATCAGGATATCGGATGCTCCGAGTTGCTGAACCAGCATCGCAACCTGCTGGTTATACTGCCGCCCGAAAAATTGTGCATATCCTAAGCGGGTATCTTCCGAAAGGTTTAGCTTCCGGTAATCCAATTGCCGTTGTTTACCATCATATATGGGCACACTGAGGGTGATGCCTACGCTTGCCCCGTAATTGCGGTAGGCGGTTAGCAGGCTCGATGAATTCAGGCCAGCATTGGCAAACCAGCTAACCGAAGGGCGGTACCGGGTATCCACCTGCTGGCGGCCATTGATGATCTTCAGGCTGTCCAGTACGAACTGATGGAAAAAGGGACTGGTATCCTTTTGCGTCAAAAGGACAGGTTCAAGAACGGGCTTGGCCAGATCCACCATACCAGTATCATTGATGCCGCAAAGGTAATTTAGGGTAGCTACCGCAGAGCGATATTGTAAGTCAAGTTGTCCCAGCGTGATTTCCTGGGATTGCAGGGTAACGAGAAAACTGAGATAGTCTGTTTGTTTATACACCCCCTGTATGGCCAGCTGTTTCAATAATTCCTGCTGATCGGAAAACAGCTTGTATACTTTCAGGGTGGTCTGATACTGGCTGTAACCCGAATAGGCGACAAGGTATTGGGTAGTGATGGTGCGCTCGAGGTCTATCTGGCTCAGCCGGGAAGTATTGGCGATGGATTCACTATTCAGCCGGACTGCCTCATACTGGGGTTGCAGGATTTTTTTATTGAATAAAGGCTGGGTAACAGAAAGCTGGGCTGCATAGAGTCCACCGTTTGTCACTATCTGATCATAACCAAATCCACCAAGCTGCGGGGCTACCATGGCCTCTCCATTGGCCATAACCTGGGGCTTATTGGCTGCCTGAATAAGCAGACTATCCAATTCCCCTGATCTAAGCTGGTTGCTGTAGTCCCTGAGCAGGGGGCTGGCGGCCAGTCCTTGCTGAAGATAAAAGTCCAGATCTCGTGTCTGTCCTAGTCCCGGAAAGGCCAGAAGCAACGCAAACACGTAAAAATAAGCGGTTTTAGCAAAAAAAGGCATCAGGATACACAGTGGAAAATAAAAGGGGTCAGGGCAAAGTTATCTAAAATAGGCAAAACTATCTCCGGATTTTGTATGAATTTGGAATGCCCATCATGACTCAGGACTGCGCAGGACTTCCCCGAAACTCAATTCCAGGTTATGCCGATTCCCCTTGAATGCATATTGAATGGTAAATCCGGATGCCTCGCAAATCTCTTTCACAATGGCGAGACCTAATCCCGTGCTGCCGGGTGAAGCAGGGTTTTTCCGGAACCGGTCGAAAATGCCTGCCGGCTCAAAAACCAGTGCGGGTCCGGTATTGGATATCATCAACCTTTTCTCTTCCAGCCTGATCGTTATTTCCCCCGATTCGATGTTATGGCGTATGGCGTTGGACAACAGGTTTGAAATGAGAATATCCATCAGTTCGGCATTTGCCATAACCTCGGCCGTTTTATCCAATTGCATAATCAACCGGATATTTTTGGCTGCATACTGTTCTTCCAGCAGGTTCACGGTCTTTTCCAGTACAGCAGCCAGGTGGATTGGTTGGTTATCCATGAACTGCCGGTTTTCTATTTTAGACAATAGCAGCAGGCACCTGTTGAGCCTGGTTAGCCGGTCCACAGTATCGGTAAGGGATTGGATCTGTTCTGCCTGTTGTTCGTCCAGGTTGCTGTGCTGAAGCAGCAGATCCAGTTTGGTCCGGAAAATGGCCAGGGGAGTCTGCATTTCATGGGCTGCATTCTCTGTAAATTCCTTCTGGCTGAGATAGACTTGCTGATTCCTTTTCACCAGCTGGCTGATCGCCTGATTCAAGTCATTGAACTCGCGGATATGGGTGTGGGCCAGGTTAATTCCCGCATGTTTATCCAGTTCAAATTCCCTGAGTTTTTGTACAGTAATATAAAACGGGAGCCATATTTTCCTGGACTGGCTGCGGTTGATCAGCAGCAGCCCGGTAAGCAGGATGACCAGCAGGATGGTTTGTGTCAGCACGATTCCCTGACTCAGATCCTCGCTGTCAATCAGGGATTGCCTGATGATCATCCGATATGGGCGTCCATGGAGATGGACAACCGAGCTGAGCACCCGGAACGGTTCATTCCCATGTTCCCTGCGGTTATGGCGATGCATGAAATGGAATCTTTGCTCTTCCCTGACCGGACCTGCCAGCGGGCTGATCTGGATATTGCCGTCCAGGGACTGAAGATAATCCCAGGTGGAATCATTACCGGTGGCATTGAGCCTGGCCACCAGTTCCTTCCTCCGGTGAAGCAGGGCTTCATCCACATCCTGAAGGAACAGTCGGCTGATGATGAAATAAAACACCGGTATCGCGACCAGGATGACCAGGGCTGAATAAATGAGATAGGAACGTATAGTGCGCTGCAGCAGCCGCATGGGATCAGGTTTCTAGTTTATATCCCACGCCATAAATGGAGCGGATAAAATCCACGGACCCGGCCTCTGCCAACTTTTTTTTCAGGTTTTTGATATGGGCATAGACAAAATCAAAATGGCCGAAGCTTTCTGCTTCATCCCCGGACAAGTGGGAGGCGATCGCGCTCTTGGAGACGACCCTGTTTTTATTGGCCACCAGGAAGAGAAGCAACTCGAATTCACGGCGGGTGAGATCAACTGGCTCGTCCTTCACCCGGACCCTCATGGCAGGGATATGGATATGCAGATCATTGAGCTGGACTTCATCGCTGCCTCCGAAGTTCTTCCGGCGAATGACTGCCGCTACCCGGGCGCTCAGTTCCGCCAGATGGAATGGCTTGGTCAGGTAATCATCAGCTCCAAGCTGCAATCCGATAATTTTATCATCCGTTGAATTCTTTGCAGAAATGATGATGACCCCATCAGCTTTGCGGTTAATTCTCAGGTCCCTGAGAATATCCAGGCCGCTGCCGTCCGGCAGCGTAATGTCCAGTATGATGCAATCATAGTCATAATAATCTATTTTTTCCAGGGCCGACCGGTAAGTGCCCACAGTCACGCAGAGATAATGTTCGGATTGCAGATAGCTCACCATGCTGCGGGCCAGTTCCTGTTCATCTTCGATGATGAGTATTTTCATTTCTTGATAGTGTACTGCTAATCAAAGGTAAAAATCTGTACATATTCTGAAGCCCGCATTCAGGAACGGACTGTGGTGGCCAGGTTTTTCTTCCAGGCCATATACCCCAGCCATGCCAGTACCACATAGAACAGCATCAGGGTGCTGATCAGGTAAAGATGCTTGATGTAATAAAGGGGAATTCCAAATGCATCTGAGATCAGCAGGACCAGCCAGTTCTCGATCTTGCGGCGGGCCAGCAACCACATCCCTGTGCATGCCGAAGCGGACACGAAGGAATCCAGCAGGGGAACATTATTGATATGATATTTACTGAGAAAAACATACAGGACCAGCCAGATCGGAAAGAACCAGGCTCCTGCAGTGATCCACTCCTGCCTGTTACACCGGCTGACCGGCGTTTCCCGGTGCCGGCTGTCCCGGCGGGTCCAGTGGTACCAGCCGTAAATGCTCATCACCAGGTAATACAGGTTTAGTCCCGCATCGGGATAAAGCCGGTACTGTTGCTGAATGAAAATGTATATGCTGAATAAAATGCTGATTATTCCGCTGGGATAGACCAGGATATTGTTAATCCTGGCATACAGCACGCTGATTACAGCGAAAAGGACGGCCAGGATCTCGGGCAGGCTCATTTGCCGGGCATCACGGACAATGCCCCTGAACAGCTCATGGAAAATCATCGGCAGGCCTGGATGAAGGAATATTTTAAGGGAGCGGGCTGAATGGGGATGGAAACAACAATTCCCGGTAAGGTTAAACAGCCAAACTATCCATATTATTCGGCCTCTGCAACCACTTCCCTGACTTCGGGGATCATCCGTTTCATCATGCCCTCAATCCCTGCCTTAAGCGTGATCATGGAGGAAGGACAGCCTGAGCAGGAACCCTGCAGCATCAGGGTCAGGGTTCCGTGGTCATATTCCTTGAACCGGATTGCCCCACCGTCCATTTCCACGGCCGGTTTTACATAGCTCTCCAGAAGTTCCTTGATGCGTTTCACCACATCGGTATCATCCTCAGCCACGGAATTGGTGTTGACTGCAAGAGCGGCAATCTCTTCTTCCAAAAGGACCGGCCTGTTTTCTTCCAGATATTCCTTCAGGAAGGTTTTCACAGTGGGAATCACATCCATCCAGTCGGTATCTGCCGCCCTGGTAAGGGTGATGAAATTGCTGGCAATGAATACGCTGCGGATAAAGGGAAAGCCAAACAGTTCGGTAGCCAGGGGGGAGGGTCCGGCGCTGGCTTCATCCGGAAAATCAATGCTTTTACCGGGATATAGCAGCTTGTTCACCACAAACTTCATCGTCTCGGGGTTCGGCGTCATTTCTGTATAAATACTGACCATGGGATTACCGGTCTTGATCATAAAAACAGGTTTGTGCTACAAATTTATGAAATTTATACCGCAATGACGATACCCAGTCCGGCCCATGCAGCCTGAACCGGCTATTTGATCTCCCATGAGGGAGATTTCATCAGCGCTTAACATTGGATGATCGGATTAATTCAAGTTTGAATACCAGGTAAATGGAAACCACCAAGATACTCAAAGCCCAAAAGCGGATCGGACTGATCGCGCATGATAACAAGAAAAAAGAATTGATAGACTGGGCCGTTTACAACAAACGGGCGCTGGCCAGCCATGAACTGTTCGCCACCGGTACTACCGGCAGGCTCATGGAAGAGGCCCTGGACCTGCCGATTACCAAATTGCTCAGCGGCCCGTTGGGAGGTGATCAGCAGATCGGTTCCCTGATTGCATCCGGAGAAATTGACATCATCATCTTTTTTTGGGATCCTATGGAAGCCCAGCCCCATGATCCGGATGTCAAGGCCCTGCTCCGGATTGCGGCCGTCTGGAATATCCCCATGGCCTGTGACCGGGCAACGGCTGATTTTCTGATGACCTCTCCCCTGATGCATGAACGCTATGAACTGATCCTTCCGGATTACAGCCATTACCTGAAACGGAAGGTTTAGGTGTTCAGCGGGGTGATCCTGGCCGCCCAGCCCCCTCCGGGGGCCAGGTGAACGGTCATGTGTTCACCGGACCTGATCCTGCGGGTTATTTTCAGGTAATCTGTTCCGTTTCGGTCCGCATTGATCCCATCCTGGAAGATGACCATTTTATAGTTGCCCTGGGGAAGAAAAGAAAAATCCAGTTGGAGATCCCTGGGATTCCAGTCTGTCATGGCCCCCACGAACCAGGCTGACCCATGTCTGCGGGCCTCTGCAAGGTAGTCATCCACCTTGGCTGCCAGCACTACGGTGCTATCCCAGGTAGTTGGCACACTGGCAATGAAATCCAGGCATTGCGGTTCCCTTTCATAGGCCACCGGGTTATCGCAAAGCATTTGCAGGGGAGCATCATAAAGCACATACATGGCTAACTGCTGACACCGGGTTCCCAGGCTCATCGGGTTACTGTAAATGGGCGCAAAATCCTTTTTCTGGGCATTGCGCATGGCCCCGGGAGTATAATCCATCGGGCCTGCAAACATGCGGATAAAGGGCAGCGTGACCGCCATTTCAGGAGTGGTCAGCGAATCGGTCCACTTGTCATGCTCTAATCCCGGGACCCCTTCAAAGTTGAGGATATTGGGATAGGTGCGCATCATACCGTCCGGCTTATGCGCACCGTGAAAATCCACCACAAGATGTCTTTTGGCCGCTGCAGCCGCACAACGCCAGTAAAAATCCACCACATACTGGTCATCCCGGTCCATGAAATCCACTTTGATGCCCCGGATCCCCCATTTCTTGAACAGGTCAAGGGCGCGGTCCATCTGGTTGTTCAGGGTCCACCAGGAACACCAGAGGATGACCCCGACATGCCTGCGGTTAGCATAATCCACGATGGCCTTCATATCAATGGCTGGAATGACTTTGGTCAGGTCTCCGGTCACATACCAGCCATCATCCATGATGATGTACTGCAGTTTATTCCGGGATGCAAAATCAATATAATATTTATAGGTAGCGGTATTCAGTCCGGCCCGGAAATTCACCCCCGTGATGTTCCAGTCGTTCCACCAATCCCAGGCTACTTTGCCAGGCCTGATCCAGCTCCCGTCCTTCAGGGTATCGGGTGGTGCCAGCTGATATACAATTTCGTTATCCAGCAGGTCCGCGTCCCGGTCGGCAACGGCCAGTATCCTCCAGGGGAAGACCCTGTTTCCGCTGGTCCTGGATAAGTAATTCCAGTCGGTAGCCGGTACAATCTCCCGGTCCCAGCCATTCTGGCCAGGTATGTTTTTGCGGTTTGAACGCACGGCCGGCGGGAAGATAGCCCGCAGCATGTCATCGTGGTCTGAAGTAAAATATAATCCGGGATAATCATACAGGTCTGCTTCTGTCAGCAGTAGTTTTACCCTGGCCTGCTTTTCATCAATCAGCATGGGCAACTGGTTGGTTTCCGAACTTCCCAGACTGTCTAGCGGCTTATAGGCATAAATATGTTCATAGGGATTCATCCACCTTCCTGCCCCCTGGAAATAAAACCAGCTGCCTGCGGGAAGCTGCAGGTCAAACTGCTCGTTTTCCACATTAATGCTATCCGGGTAATGGGTGATAAACCGGTAGGCAATCGCACGATTGTATGCCCGGAAGACCAATTCATAACTACCGGCAAAGACCAGCACAAGCTGGTTATAATGATCCCTGATCACGGCATTTTTAAATGGGATGAGCGGATGGATCTCCCGGTCGGCAGAAGTTTTCAGGGCCTGCAGGACCCGGGTATCCTTTCCTGGGAATAGTGAATCAGCTATATGCAGGCTGATACGGGCGGAGGATACGAGCAGCTTTCCGGCTTCCGAAAGCTGGAACCCGACCTGCTTCCCGGTGGTAATGGCGACAATCAGTCTCCCGTCAGGGGAACTTAGCGAATAGGATTGCGCACAGGAAATGCGGATTCCGGTCAGGGAAACAAAAAGGAGCAATAAGGGAACCTTGTACATGGGAAGGGGGTAATTGGTTTAGTGGGTATACAATGCTTTCAGCATGGGGTCGTATTTATGATAAAGTTCCCTGGACACAGCCAGGGCATCTCCCCGCACCGCAGAAGGATAACGATTATGGCTGTTCACCCAATGCCATTCCCAGTCCCTGATCCTTCGGTCAAAGGATTTGACATCCACCGGAGCATTTGCCGACATACAGCTGTCCACATAGCTGAAGAATTTTACCCACCGCGGACGGTAAAACCCTTTGATCAGCCCTGACCACTGCTTGCAGGCATATTCATGAAGGGGGCTGTTCTTTCCACCCCAGAGGGTGACGAGGTCCCGGGCATTTTTTTCATAGAGCTGTTTTTCCGCCAGGGTGGTGCCCCAGCTTTTAGCCTGATCAATCCATCTTCCCAGCAGAAATTCTTTCCGGGTGGCCAGCAGCCGGTCCATATCATCAAGCAGGGCCAGAAATTCATGGCTGTAATGATGGAATGCCATGGTATCCTTATTCAGGTAGGCCTGGGAGAACTGCTGTTGCAGGGTATCGGCATAATTGGCGAGCACCTGCCGGGTAAGGTCCACCAGGTCATAGCGGAACCCGTCAGCGGCTCCCAGATTGCGGCTGGCGGCCATCAGATCATCCCAGGCGGGAAGCAGGTCCTGCGGTCTGTAAGACAGGTGGGTATATGTCCAGTTCGCATTGCGGGCAAAACAAGGCCTGGCAGTCAGGATGGATTCCGGACCACCTTCGCCCCTATCCGCCCGGTAAACGGTATTTCTCAGCACACCCCAGGCCTGTTCCGCCAACGGATCCTTTTTCCCATACCTGCTCCATGCATAGGCTTTCAGCCAGCTATTGAGATCAATGGCTTTATCCCGCCAGGTATTGGCCATCATCAGTTCATACATCACCGGGTTTTGTCCGATTCCCTCAGGAGTCAGCCCGATTCCGGTCAGCTTGCCGGCTAAAGAGTCATGGAGTGCGGCAGCCGGGCCTCCGGCTACCTGATCCATCCTGCCGAAGAGGCTGATATTACCTCCGAAATTAAGGAGCATGCACCAGATCCAGGGCTTGCCGTAATAGGCATCCGTTTTATTCCACACCGGGGTGGTTTCGCTCCAAAGATCCAGGATGATCATCCGGTTATCCGGCACCGCATTCAGGAGGGCCCGGATCTGGGTGGGTTTCCAGTATTTGCTGTCATTGAGAAAGAGCCAGCCCTGCATGACCCAGATTGCATCCGGATCAACGGCGGTCATGGCAGACAGCACTTTTTTACTGACCCCGTCCAGGAAGGTGGAATCACTGGTCGGAGGCACATTCTCATTGAAAGTATCTGCGGAGTATAAATGATCCGTGCCGAATGTCTTGATCTCCTCTGCAATGAACTTTTTTCCGATCAGCTGGAACATGGGATCCGAAGGATCCAGGATATTCACATCGGCAAATCCGGCCCCCCAGTTGGTCTTTTTCAGTTTTGCCTCCGGATACCGGATATGGAATGAAGGGGGAACATGCCCGGTGAAGGCAGGAAGCACGGGGGTCATGCCCAGGGATCTTTCCCGGGCCAGGATCTGCTTTTGCAGGATCACATGACTGGTCATCCAATCCCGGGGAAGCGGACCATCCCAGCCATCCAGATTACCCATCCAGAACCAGTTAAAATAGGCTGGACCGCTGAAAAATCCCTTCAGGTCCGCAGCAGTAAATCCCAGGCTTCTGTACACTTTGTACCATATTTCATTCTGTCCGGTCAGGGCCAGGGGCATGTTGATGCCATGCATGGCCATCCAGTCTATCTCCCATTGCCATCTTTTCCATCCCCACCAGCTCATGGAGTAATTGAAGGTGCAATAGTTGAGATAGTACCGGTATTTATAGGGAGAAACCTTATGCACCCGCTGCGGAACCAGGGGAAGGGGATGGGAAACCCTGAGGTTGGAACCATCCCAGCTGATATTGCAATGACAGTAATTCTTCAGATAAAAATAAAATGCAGAGGCCACCGACACCCCATTGCTTCCCCGGAGCAGGATTTTCCCGTGTTTACTTTCCAGTTCAAACACGTCCTCTCCCTTTTCCGGCGGAATATAGGAGACTACAAAATGTCCTGCTTCGGCGGGAAGCACCCTGGCAATCAGGGCATGAGCGGCCTGCTCATTGAGCTGGGAAAAAGCATGGCCTGCCACCAGCATACAACCTCCTGCCAGCATGCTTGATAATATTGTTTTCAAATTTTTGATATTGGTGAATGAGTTAATTGAAAAAGCTTTGCTATGCCCTGGTCAGGCGAACCAATCCCCATAATATTAAACGGACTACGGCTCAAAGGGTTGATCGCCTTGTTGACCTTTATCCCCCAATAAATGTAAAAAAATCCCCGCTATAACCGTTCAGCCCTTAAAGCCAACTTAAATTTACCTCATTAAATTGGCGTATATTACCTGGATATAAAAGGATCTTTCCCTGAAAAGACGATTCTTATCATCCAAATTTACCTATAATCCAGACGCGATATGTACGATCGGGCGATAGTGAGAAAATCAATGGCCGGGGCTATTTTTATGTGCCCGCTGACCATATTAATACACCTCATTTTTGGTTATTTCCATTTATTTGGAGACTCCAGAGAACCTATTTGGCCTGATCTTATCGAAACCAGTCTGTTAACATCCCTTTTCTTTTATTACTTCCTGCTATTTTTGTTGAAAAGGACTAAAAAAAACTCCCTGATTGAAAGCTGAAAAGGCAGTAAAGGTTGAATGTCATTTCTTGCTGCGTCCGGGCATTGAACTTTGACCCCATTTTCTTTTTCTTACCCCTAATTTCGTCTGTTTTCCCAGGTTCAGGGCAGTATCCTGATGCGGATATTACGGAACCAGACCTGATCTCCATGATTCTGCAGTGAAATATGCCCGGTCCTGGACATGCCGTATTCCGGGTAGTCCTTCCATTTTCCAGCTCCCTTCAGCTTTTCCCAATTTGGCGTCCACATATGGTAGCTGAGTATTTTCACACCGTTCAGCCAATGTTCCACCAGGCTGTCCTTCACGAGGATCCTGGTCTGGTTCCAGGCTCCTGCAGGTCTTATGGGCCTGTATTTGGGAACCTCCATGGCATAGTTGACCCCGGTGAGCTCCCAGTCCTCCAGTTTACCGGGATAATTCTTTTCATCGATGATCTGGTATTCCGGTCCGGTAAAATAGGGATTGGGATACTTTTCATTGACATGA
>Ga0307374_10002679_pt1 | contig 31344 bp, 28 predicted proteins | sample OX3MG_FD_202532 | JGI IMG/M metagenome (GOLD analysis project Ga0307374, IMG submission 202532) | Soil microbial communities from Risofladan, Vaasa, Finland - OX-3 | ecosystem: Environmental > Terrestrial > Soil > Coastal area > Acid sulfate soil | place: Finland: Risofladan, Vaasa | collected... | reverse complement strand
CGAGCGCAGCGCGTTGTTCGTCGGTTGCCGTGAGCGGCGATTTTCCAGCCATGCTTTGCACCTGCGAATCGGTGCCGGCAGTGAGCCAGAGCGCCATCCGTTGGTCAACCCGCCGGATTCTGCTTAGGCTGGTTCCGCGCACGAACCCTTTCCCGCATTCTGGCCATTCGTATGACGGTAACCGCTATCGTCGTTCTGCTGCTGCTTCTGGTTGCGCTGCTGGGCTACTTTTTCGCACACCCGCGGCAATTGCGGAAAGAGACGCTCGGCAGCAACGTCATATCCATCACCGCACAGATGGAGCGCGGCGCCGATCCCGCGCATCTCGCGATTTACACACGCTTCCCGTCGAACTACGGGTTTCGCGTCTTCAACCGCCGCATACCCACCTTGCGCCGGGTGATCGCGAGCGCCAACGCTGACCTGTTGCCTCCCTTGCGCCATTCATCCCTGCAGGCCGACGGGGACCTGCAGAGCTGGTTCGGTCGTATCCCGGCGGCGCCAGGCAGGGCCGGGGGCGGCGGCTGGATGCTGACCCGGCGGGTACAGGCCGGACTAAAGGACTACTGGGTGCAGACGGCAATGTTCGAGGACCCGGCCCAGCTTTGGGTGGGGGTGGTTCTCTACAACCTGGTTGCCGATGCCTTGATCCCGATGCTGCTCATTGCACCGGCGCTGACCATCGCGATGTTCTGGACCACGCGCGCCGTTCTGCGTCCGCTGTCCCTCGTGGCGCGCGAAGCCAATGGCATCGGCAGAAACGTGGCCGCTGTCGGCGGTGCCCAGCCATTGCCGGCGGAGGGCCTCCCGAGCGAGATTGCCGATGTCGTCGCGGCAATCAACCGGATGCTGCTGCGACTCCAGCATGCCCATGAACAGCAGCGGCAATTCACCTCGGACGTTGCGCACGAGCTCCGCACACCGCTTTCGGTGCTGCTGCTCGAGGTTGGCCGGCTCGTGCCAGGACCGGTGCAGCGGCAGTTGCGCGACGAAGTGATGGAACTCGGCGTCCTGGTCAACGAGATGCTGCGTTTCGCGCAGGCGGAGGACCTCTTGCTGGCGGAGCGACTGCCCGTCGATGTCGCCGCCGTCACCCGCAAGGTGTGCGAGGATCTCGCCCCGGTCGCGCTGCGCCATGGCCAGGAGATCGAGTTGTTCGGGGCCGAGCGGACCTGCATCGTCCTGGGTGGACCACCGCTGATCGAAATCGCGGTGCGTAACGTGATCGACAACGCGATCAAGTATGGATCGCCAGGCTCGACCGTCTCGGTGACGGTCGGCGCCGCGCCGCACGTTACCGTCGAGGATCGCGGGCGTGGCATTCCTGCCCAGCAGGCGGGCCGCATCTACGAACGCTTCTGGCGTTCGGACCGCAAGGGTGTGGACGGCTCCGGGGTCGGGCTCGCACTGGTGCAACGGGTCACTCAGTTGCACGATGGCGAGGTGAGCTTCGAGAACCGCCCGGGCGGCGGGGCACGCTTCATGCTCACCTTCGCGCCCCCTTCACAGATTCGGGAGCGCTGAGCCGAGCCCGACGCCGTCAGCGTCGCGTCAGCCAACCCGCGCTAATTGGCCCCCGCAGGCTGGTGGGTGCGCGTGATCGTCACGCGGATGCCCGCGCCGGCACCGGAGGCGACAGCGGCATGACCATCGACAACCTGGCATTCCACCCTGAAGTTTCCCCCTCCGTCGCGCGCTGGCGTGGCGCCGGGAGCAGCACGGCGGTGCGCCGCCGACCGCGGCACACGCGCATCTGCCTCTACTCGCACGACACATTCGGCCTCGGTCACCTGCGGCGCACGCTGGCCATCGCGGAACACCTGCTCGGCCGCGCACACGCGTTCGACGTGCTGCTGCTGACCGGCTCGCCGGTGATCGGCAGTTGGGTGCTGCCGCCGGGGCTGCGGGTGCAGCCGATGACGCCGGTCGTGAAACTCGCAGCCGAACGCTATGCGGCGCGCGACGGCCATACGCCGTTCACCCTGGTCAAGGGCTACCGCGAGGCTACCATCCTTCGCACCGTGATGCGCGAGCGGCCCGACGTGCTGCTGGTGGATCATGCCCCCGCCGGCATGCGGGGCGAGCTGCTGTCCACCCTCGCGCTGATCCGCCGCGACATGCCGGGGACCAAGACCGTCCTCGGCCTGCGCGACATCCTGGACGATCCCAGGGACGTCCGCCGCATTTGGAAGCAGGAGGAAATTTATCCTCTGCTCGAGAACGCCTACGACCACATCGTGGTCTATGGCTGCCGAGAAATGTTCGATGTCGCGGCCGCCTACGGGCTCTCCGGCGTCGTTACGGCCAAGCTGAGCTTCGCCGGATACATTGCCCGCCCGCCCACGGCCAATGGCCCGGACCCGGAGGCGGCATGGCGTGCCGCGGCGCCGGGCGGTACCGGCAAACGGGTGCTCGTGACTGCGGGTGGCGGCGGCGACGGCCACTTCCTGTTCTCCGCCTATCTGGCAGCGCTGGACCGGTTGCCTGCCGGCAGCACGAACTCGGTGATCGTGACCGGGCCCTTGATGCAGGTCGATCAACAGGATGCGCTCATCGCCGCCGCCGCGGCCCGGCGGGATACCGTGGTCATTCCCGCAACGACCAATCTCGTGCCGTTGCTGCGGGGCGCCGATCTCACCGTGTCGATGGGCGGCTACAACACGACGGTCGAGATCCTCGCGGCGGGCAAGCCAGCGATCATCGTCCCGCGCGCGGCGCCGCGGGTCGAGCAACTCATGCGTGCGGCCATGCTCGCCAGAATGGGCCTTGTGCGCATGGCCGAGGCCGGCCCCGACCTGCCGGCGCGTCTCGCCGGCCTGGTCGGCGAGACGCGCGCGCTGCCGCCGGCGCTGCCCTCCATGCTCGATCTGGGCGGCGTGCGCCGGGTCGGCGACCTGCTTGAGGCAATCGCCTGCGAAACGGCCGCGCAACGGAGCTGCGCGGCATGATCGCGGCGGGGACCGGCCCGGTGGCCTATATCCTGAAGCGCTACCCGCGCCTCAGCGAGACGTTCATCCTCAACGAGATCTGTGCCATGGAGCGGCTCGGCTGCCAGTTGCAGATCTTCTCGCTGCTGCAGCCGGAGCCGCCGCCGCACCATCCGATGGTCGCGGACGTAAGGGCCGGCGTGACCCACGTGCCAGCATCCTGGGCGGCGAAAATGCCGGCAATGGCGCAGGCCCATGCATGCGCGCTGGCGGCCTCGCCGCGCGGCTACCTGCGTGCCGTGCTGCACGCCGTCCGGCTCGCCGCCGAGAGTGGCCGTCCCGTCGCCGTCGCGCGGCACTTCCTGCGCGCCGGCTTTTTCACCGCGGCGGCGTATCGGCTCGGTATCCGCCACATCCACGCGCATTTCGCCAACACGCCGAGCGAGGTCGCCCGGATGATGAGCCTGATGTCGGGCCTGCCGTTCAGCTTCACCACCCACGCGAAGGATCTCTACCTCACCGCGCCGCGGCGGATCGCCGAACGCACCGCGGCGGCGCGCTTCGTCGTCACCTGCACCGGCCACAACGTCGCCTACCTGCGTGGCATTCTGCCGCCGGGTGGCGCGGACAAGGTGAGCCTCGTCTATCACGGGGTGGATTTCGAGCGCTTCCGCTTCCGCCTGCCGCCCGACGCCGCGGCACGTGCCTGGGAACCGCGGAGCATTCTTTCGGTCGGCCGTCTGGTGCCGAAGAAAGGCTTCGATGACCTGATCGCGGCCTGTGCCCTGCTGCGTGAACGCGGCGTCGTCTTCCGGTGTCGCATCGTCGGCGCCGGGCCGCTGCGCGAGGCATTGACAGCCGATATCGCGGCGCGCGGCCTCGGCGACTGCGTGGCGCTTCTCGGCCCGATGACTCATGCCCGGCTGATCGAGAAGTTCGAAGCCGCCGACGTGTTCGCGCTCGCCTCGCGCGTCACCGATGACGGTGATCGCGACGGTATTCCGAACGTCGTCGCCGAGGCGATGGCGATCGGCGTGCCGGTCGTCGCCGCCGCCGTCTCCGGCATTCCGGAAGTCGTCCGGGACGAGCAGACCGGCTTGCTCGTGGCGCCGCGCGACCCGGTCGCCCTTGCCGCGGCGATCGCACGCCTGCTGGGGAACCTGGCACTCGCGCGCCGGCTCGCGCGCACCGCGCGCGCCCGGCTCGAGACTTGCTTCGATTGTTGGCAGACGGCGACGCAACTACAGGAATTGCTCGGCGCGGCGGCCAAACCGCCGCGGGACCGACTGCGATGCGATGCGGTGGCGGACCTGTCCGCCTCCGCCGGACAGGCGGCCTGAGCACGATGCGCATCCTCTACTACTGTCCCGATCGGGGCATCCCCATCCTCGGCGACAAGGGGGCGTCGGTCCACGTGCGCTCCTTCGTTGCGGCCCTCGCCCGGCAAGGCCACGAGGTGGTGCTCGCCTGCACCCGGCTCGACAGCGGCAACCCACCGCCACCGGTGCCGGTCATCACGCTTCCGCCGCCGCGGGACACGGCCGTCCTCAGACCTGTGTGCGACGCGTTCGGGCTGGACTATGGCGCGATCGACCATGCCGGGTTGCGCGGCGAGCTCCGCAAGCTGGCCCACGACGCGCAACTGTCGCGGCTCGTGCGGCACGCGATCGCCGAGCGCGGGTTCTGCCCCGAGCTGCTGTACGAGCGGCACGCCCTGTTCCATGTCTCGGGCATCGCGATCGCGCGCAATCTCGGCATTCCCCGCGTGCTCGAGATCAATGCGCCGCTCGTCGAGGAGCAGGCGCGCTTCCGCGGCCTGATCCTGCGTCCGGAGGCTGAGCGCCGCGAGACGGAATCGCTGCGCGGCGCCGACCTGGTCGTTGCGGTCTCCAACGAGGTACGCGGGTTCGTACGGACATGCGGCGTCGCGCCGAACCGGGTGATCGTCGCCCAGAACGGCGTGGACACGGCGCGCTTCGCCATGACGGTGTCGGCGGACGCGGTGCGGCGGCGCCTTGGCCTGGGCGACGATCCGGTGATCGGATTCGTCGGCAGTTTCAAGCCCTGGCACGGCATGGACATGCTGCTCAGTGCCTTCGCGGTGGTGGCGCGGCAGCGCCCGGCCGCGCGGCTGCTTGCCGTCGGCGACGGGCCGATGCTGGAAGCGGCGCGACACCGCGTGCAGGCCGAGGGACTTGCGGCGTGCGTGGTCCTCACCGGTAAGGTACCTCACGACGAGGTGCCCGCCCATCTGGCCGCGATGGACCTGACCGTGGCGCCCTACACACCGCAAGCGGACTTCTATTTCTCCCCGCTGAAGGTGATGGAATCGCTCGCCAGCGGGCGCCCGGTGGTGGCCCCGCGGGTCGGCCAGCTCACCACGCTGGTCACGGACGGCGAAACCGGACTGCTGTACCCCCCCGGCGACGTCGATGCGTTAGCCGCCTGTCTGCTGCGCTTGCTCGACGATGCTCCCTTGCGCCATCGCCTCGGTACGGCGGGTGCCCTGCTCGCACGGCAGTGCTGGGACTGGAGCGCGGTTGCCGCCCGCATCATCGCCCGCGCACCAACCGTGCTGCCCGGCCGGCGTTCGGCATGACCGGCCCGTTGGTGCCCAGCAGGCCTTGTATGACACCGTCCGAAGCGAGGCCGCCTGAAACGAGGCCGGTTCCCGCCTTCGCGTGGCGCGCCGCGAGCGGCTTTGCGGCGTGCGACTGAACGACAATGGATATCGGAATGAAACACCCCGATCCCGACCGCGCCATCCCGGGCATCGGCGATGCGGGCAACGCGACGACGGTGCGGCAGCCGGCGCGCCGTGGTGCGGGCCGCGCGCGCTGGTGGTTGGGGTCGTATCTCGCGTCCCGATGGCCCGGCCTGCTGGGCGGCAGTTTCGCGATGACCGGACGGGCAGCAGTCCTGCTGCTGCTCCCGTGGCCGCTGAAGTTCATCATCGACAGCGTGATCTTCCAGCGCCCGCTGCCGTACTGGCTCCGCGGCGTCCTGCCGGATCCGGTGCTGCATCGCATGGCCCTGCTGGACGCGCTCAGCCTGCTCATGCTGGCGCTCGGGGCCGCCGACGCCTTGCTCGTCTTCATTGGCAACCGTCTGTTTCTGAATGCCGGCCAACGCGTCGTCTTCGCTATCCGTCATGATCTGTTCGCACACCTCCAGCGACTCTCGCTGGAATTCCATCGCCGTCATCGCGGCGGCGACCTTATGTCGCGCCTGAGCGACGACGTGCAGCGGCTGCAGGACTTCATTGCCGCGATCGGGGTCGATCTGCTGCCGCACACGCTTACCATCATCGGAATGGCCGCCATCATGCTGGCGATGGACTGGCGCTACGCGCTGCTCGCGCTGTCGATCGCCCCGGTCCTCATCTTCATCGCCCGATTCTATTCCGAACGCCTGCGCCGTGCGCTGCGCCAGGTGCGGCGCCACGAGGGTGATCTCTGGGGTCAGGCGCAGGAAGTCATCGGGGGCGTCCAGCTCGTGCAGGCCTATGGCCGCGAGGATCACGAGGACCGCCGGTTCAGTGAACAGGCGGGCAAAAGTCTCGACGCGAACCTCAACGCGAACGGCGTGCAGGCCCAGTACGGACCGATGATGAACCTGGTGATCGCCGTCGCCACGGGGGCGATCGCTTGGTACGGCGCGGCGAGCGTGATCAATCGAGATCTCACCCCCGGCGAATTGCTGATCTTCCTGGCCTATCTTCGCGGCATGGCCGCGCCGGCGCGACAGCTTGCAAAAACCGGGCGCGTCTTCGGGCGGGCGTCCGTGGCGATGGAACGGATCAAGGAGTACCTGTTCGAACTTCCGTCGGTGATGGACAAGCTCGGAGCGATCGTGCCAACCGCCTGCGCCGGTCAGGTGGAGTTCGTCGCCGTCGGATTCGGATACCAGCCTGACCATCGCGTGCTGCGCGGTGTTTCGTTTTATTTGGAACCCGGGAAGACCGTCGCCCTGGTCGGCGCAACCGGCTCGGGCAAAAGCACGATCGCCAACCTGATCCTGCGCTTCTACGATCCGCTCGACGGGCAGGTGCGCCTCGATGGCCGTGACCTGCGCGATCTGTCGCTCGGCTTCCTTCGCCGGCAGGTGGCCCTCGTGCTGCAGGAGCCGACGACCTTCCAGGCTTCCGTGTGGGAGAACATCTCATACGGGCGGGACGGCGCACACCGCGAGGATGCGATCCGAGCGGCCCAGGCGGTCGGCGTGCACGACATCATCGAGAGTCTGCCCGGTGGATACGATTACGTTATCAGCGAACGCGGCCTCAGCCTTTCCGGCGGGCAGCGCCAGTGCATCTCAATCGCCCGCGCGATGCTGTGCGATGCCCCGGTGGTCATTCTCGACGAACCGAGCAGCAGCCTCGATGCGTCCACCGAAAGCCGCATCATGCAGGCATTGCGCCGGCTGACCGCCAATCGCTCGGCGCTGATCATCGCGCACCGCCTGCCGACGGTCATGCAAGCGGATCTCATCCTGGTGCTCGATCAAGGCCGGATCGTGCAGCGCGGCACGCACCGGCAACTGCGTCGCCAGCCCGGCGTCTATGCAAAGCTTTGGGAAGCCCTCGATCGACAGCCGGCCGTGGTTACGCGGCGGCCCGTGGCCGGCCCCGCGGCAGGCCCCGTGGAAAACATGGAGGTATCATGAGGACGTACCGCCGCGTCGCGGCAGCGCGGCGCGGTGCGGGACGCGGCGGCCGTCTGGTCGCGGCTTGTCTGGCCGGCCTGATGCTGGCGCCCTGTGCCGCCTGGGCGGATCCCTGGATTCCCCCAGAGGGAACCGGGACCGTCAAGCCGATGATCCGCTTCTTCCGCGGCAATCGCGCGTTCCCGACATCGGGATTCACGACCAACACGCAACCAAGCTCCACCGAGACGCATACGCAGTTCCGGATCACCGGCGAGCACGGGCTGGGACACGGATTTTCGGTGGAGTATGATTTCCGTGACGGCTTCCTGGGCAACTCGAAGTTCAGGCAGAATAAGAAAATGGTTGCGAATTCATCCGGTCTCGAGGATCAAAAGATCGGGCTGAACTATGGCCTGCGGCAGACGCGATCGTTTGCCGATTCAGCGACCCTGAACGTCGTTATCCCGACCGGTTCCGCGTCCAGCACCCCACGTCTCGGAACCGGGCGTTGGGCGATCGAGCCGGATTACCAGGTCGGCTTCAGCTTCAACGGCGGGCGTGTCTTCTCGACGCTCGTGGCCGGGCCCCGGGCCTTCCTCGACGGCGCGGCGACGCAGCTTCGCGCCGAGCTGGAGGTTGGCGTCTCGCCGATCAGGCGGCTGACCTTGTCCGGCACAGTCTTCTATGTCCGGACCCTCCAGCAGCGCTCTCAGTTGCCGGCGATCGACCAGGGCGAACGCTATAACCTCTTGCGGTTTGGCGTGCAGGCTGAATACAGGTGGACAAGCATGCTTCGCCCCTTCGTGGGCTACGACGTGCGTGTCGCCGGCAAGGGCATTCACGCCGGCCAGAGGTTCATCCTCGGCCTGGCCATTCATTACTGAAAGCCGTCACGTATGACACCGGTGCGACTTCTGCTGGCCCGCCATGGCGAGACCGCGTGGAACCGCGCGGGGATCTACCAGGGGCGCAGCGATCCGCCGCTTTCGCCGATCGGGGCGGCGCAGGCCCGCGAGCTCGGGGCAAGGCTGCGACGCGCCGGAGTCGGGCTCATCGTATCCAGCCCGCTGTGCCGTGCGCAGGATACCGCGCTGGCCGTTGGCGACGCGCTCGGGCTGCCGATCCGCCACGACGAACGCCTGGCCGAGATCAGCTTCGGCGCGTGGGAGGGGATGACGCAGCCCGACATAAAACGGCGCTGGCCCGAGCTCCTGCGGCAGTGGAAGCACGCCCCCGCGGAGATGCGGTTTCCGGGGGGCGAAACCCTGGTCGAGGCCCGGCACCGTCTGCGCGACTTCCTGCGGCACCCGCCCTGGGAGGATGGAAACCCGCCCGACGTCGCGCTGGTCGTGACCCATGCGGCGATCATCCGGATCGCGCGGCTGGAAGCGGAACAACGGCCTTTGGCGGCATTCCGCGAGGTGAATGTCGCTCCCGCATCGGTCTATCGATGCCGTCTGGTTGTACGTCGGCTGCTCGCCGCACCGGAGTATCAGGCGGCCTCCGCAACCGCCGATGCGCCGCCGGCGCCGGAGTGATACCGAAGCCGCGGGATGCAAGCGGGCGGAGGGTTGGTGGCGGATGCGGCGCGAATGGCACGGGGGATGTGAGTGCCGGTGGGTGGCGATCGGGGCGGCACGGATGCCGGCCCATTTCGGCGTGGAGGCGCAGCCGTTGTCGCACGCAAGCCGCTCGCATCCTTGGTGGCGCATGGCCGGCGCCGCGGGGGCGGCGTTTGTTCACCGCCTCGGGCCATGGCTGCCTCGGGTCATGACTGCCTCGGGTCACGACTTGCCTCCCGGCCTTCCGCGCGGCAGTTTGCGCCGGTCACGGCGGGGGGTGCGCATGGCGGTCAATAAGATCTGTTCCGATGCGGCGGCGGCCTTGGCCGGCCTGCTGCATGACGGCATGGCGATAATGTCCGGCGGGTTCGGGCTGTGCGGCATCCCCAGCGCGCTGATCGAGGCGGTGCGGGAAAGTGGCGCGAAGGACCTCACCATCATCTCCAACAACGCCGGCATCGACGAAGTCGGGCTGGGCGTGCTGCTGCAGACCCGGCAGGTGCGCAAGATGATCAGCTCCTATGTCGGCGAGAACGCGACCTTCGCGCAGCAGTACCTGGCCGGCGAGCTGGAGATCGAATTCAACCCGCAAGGCACGCTGGCCGAGCGCATCCGCGCCGGCGGGGCGGGCATCCCGGCGTTCTACACCGCCACCGGCGCCGGAACGCAGATCGCGGAAGGCAAGGACACCAGGGAATTCGACGGTCGCATCTATGTAATGGAGCGCGGCCTGCGCGCCGACCTGGCGGTCATCCACGCCTGGAAGTCGGACCACGAGGGCAACCTGATCTACCGCAAGACGGCGCGGAACTTCAATCCGATCATGGCAACCGCGGCCGACGTGACGGTGGTGGAGGTCGAGGAGCTGGTGCCCAACGGCCAGATCGACCCGGACCACATCATCACCCCGGGGATTTTCGTCAACCGCGTGGTGCCGCTGGAGACCGTGGACAAGCGGATCGAGCAGCGCACCGTGCGCAAGCGGTACTGAGGAGAGCGGGCGATGGCCTGGACGCGCGATCAGATGGCGGCACGCGCGGCGCGAGAGCTGCAAGACGGGTTCTACGTGAATCTGGGCATCGGCATTCCGACCCTGGTGGCGAACCACATTCCGGCAGGCATGTCGATCCAGCTCCACTCGGAGAACGGCATGCTGGGCATGGGCCCCTTCCCGTTCGAGGGCGACGAGGACCCCGACCTGATCAACGCCGGCAAGCAGACGGTCACCGAGCTGCCGACCACCAGCTTCTTCGATTCGGCCGGCAGCTTCGCCATGGTGCGCGGCGGGCACATCGACATTTCCATTCTCGGCGCCTTGCAGGTGGCGGAGAACGGCGACCTGGCGAACTGGATGATCCCCGGCAAGATGGTCAAGGGGATGGGTGGCGCCATGGACCTGGTGGCCGGGGTGAAACGCGTCGTGGTGCTGATGGAGCACACCGCCGGCGGCAAGCCCAAGCTGTTGCACCGGTGTGGCCTGCCGCTGACCGGGGCAGGCGTGGTCGATCTGGTGATCACCGACCTGGGGGTGTTCGAGGTCGGCGCGCAGGGGCTGACCCTGGTGGATGTCGCACCAGAGGTGACGGTGGCGGAGATCCGCTCGAAGACGGAGGCGGAGTTCGTTGTGTCACCGGAATTGAACGTGGCGGCGCAGCAGTAATACCGACCGCCCGAAAGGCTGACTCGTCAGGCGGCCAGCCGCGCGACACCCATGTCATGCGCCATAATACCATGTCGTTGCGAGGAGCGGAGCGACGAAGCAATCCCCCGCCCGATGGGCCGCGGTCCTGCGTCATCGGGCGGGGGATTGCTTCGTCGCTCCGCTCCTCGCAACGACATGGTACCCGGTTCCCGCTCGCGTACGTCAGTCTTTAGGGCGCCAAGCACGCGCCTGTCCCACCTGCGGCGGGTGCGGGTGCTGCGCAACGATGGAAGCAAGGCTGCCGCCTGCCGACCCGGTCACCCTCACCCTCGGCCCTCACGCGCGCCTCTCCCGCAAGCGCGGGACAGGTCTTGTATTGCTCAACGCGCCCCGAAGATCGCGCTGCCGACCCGCACCCAGGTCGCGCCGCAGGCGATCGCGATTTCAAAATCCGCCGACATCCCCATCGACAATACCGGCAGTCCGTGCTTCGCGGCATGCTCTGCCAACCAGGTGAAATGCGGCCGTGGGTCGGCCTCGTGCGGCGGCACGCACATCAGGCCTGCCAATGCCGCACCGAAGCGTCCCTTGCACTCGTCGATGAACCCATCGGCCTCCGCCCGCCCGACGCCCGACTTCTGTGCCTCGCCGCCGACGTTCACTTCGATCAGCAGCGTCGGCGTCCGGCCTTCCTTGGCGATCGCCGCGGCAATAGCATCCGCCAGGTGCGGCCGGTCCAGCGTCTCGATGACCTCAGCGAGCCGCACCGCGTCGCGCGCCTTGTTGGATTGCAGCCCACCGATCAAATGCAGGCTGAACCGATGCTCCGCCCGCAGCGGCGGGAATTTCGCCGCCGCCTCCTGCACCCGGTTTTCGCCGAACACCGTCTGTCCGGCGGCGAGCGCGGCGCGGATCGCCTCGACCGGCTTGGTCTTGCTGACCGCCACCAGAGTGACGTCTTCCGGCCGGCGCCCCGCCTTGATCGCCGCATCCGCGATGCGATCCCGCACACGATGCAGGTTTTCGGCGATACTGGTTGCGCCGGACAGGACAGGGGGTGCCATGGATGCGAGGCTTGCCGCATGGGCGCGCGCAGTCAAGGCGCGACGCAGGCGCGGCCACGCAGCGTTCCCGGTACTTTGGCTGTTCACCGACGAGCGGCGGTTGGCCGATCCACGACGCTCCGTCGCCAGTCTGCCGTGCGGCCTCGCCGGCGTCGTGCTGCGGCATGATGGTGACCCTGGCCGGGCGGAACTGGGCCGTGCGCTGGCGCGGATCTGCCGGGCGCGCCGGCTTGCCCTGGTGGTGGCGGGCGACGTTCGCCTGGCGGCGGCACTGGGGGCCGGCGTGCATCTGCGGGGCGGGCGCTGGCCCGGCCAGGCGCGCACGCGGCGTCGGCTGCTGACCAGTTCGGCGCACGGACCGGTGGAACTGCGCCGGGCCTGGCGGGCCGGGGCGAACCTTGCCTTCCTGTCGCCGGCGTTCGCCACGCCGAGCCATCCGCAAGCCGGCGGCCTTGGGCCGGTGCGATGGTCGCGGATCGCGCGCGGCGCCCGCCTGCCGGTGGCCGCACTGGGCGGCGTCAGCGCCGCCTCAGCGCGGCGGCTGCCGGTGGGCGTCTGTTGCGGAGCCGGCGCCATCGGCGCCCTGATCTAGCCGGACATCCCCGGTCGAAGGATCGGCGTGAGCGCAGGCTGGACCGCGATCATCGCCGGGCGGCCGGGACCAACGCGCTTGGCGATCACCCGCCGGACACGCTAGATAGGGCCAGCATGGCCGATCCGGCGCATGCGATTCACTGCGACAGGCTGAACCAATGACTTTCACGTTGCGCACGGTCCTGGCACTGCTGTTCTGTCTGCCGCTGTTGGTGGGGTGCGGGCAGACTCGCGCGAACAACCAGGACCCGGATTCGCCCGACTATGCCGGCGAACCCGGCTCCGACCTGGGCAAATTCGGCAGCGTGACCGGTCGCGACAACCTGCTGGATTTCGGCACCGACAAGCATCGGAAGCTGGACAATGGCGCCAGCGCGATTGGGGTGAATGCCTATCTGTGGCGTGGCGCGCTGGATACGCTGAGCTTCATGCCGCTCTCCTCCGCCGACCCGTTCAGCGGCGTCATCATCACCGACTGGTATTCGCCGCCCACGTCGGCGGGCGAACGTTTCAAGGCGACCGCCTATATCATGGGCCGCGAGCTGCGCAGCGACGGGGTCCGGGTGGCGATCTTCCGGCAGGTGCTGCAGAACGGCCAGTGGGTCGATGCGCCGATCAGCCCGATGACGGTAGGCGAAATCGAGAACAAGGTGTTGGCCCGCGCCCGCCAGCTTCGCCAGCAATCCCAGGCCAATAGTTGAAGCAGGAGACGGTTCGCCACCAGGAGCCGTGAGCCGCGAGGTCAACGCCTGGATGGCGCAGGCCGCCGCCCATTGCACGGCGGGGGATTACCGCGATGCGGCCGATTTGCTGCATCGGGTCCTGCGGCACGACCCGATGCACGCGGCGGCGGCGACCCAGCTTGCGGACATCGAGATCGAGCGTGGGCAGTGCGGCAATGCGGTTGCCCGCTTGCTCGGCGTGCTGCGCGGCAAGCCCCGGTTCGCGCCCGCGCTCGGCGCGCTGGCCCGGGCCTGCCTGGCGACCGATTTGCTCGACGACGCATTGGTTCATGCGCGGGAGGCCTGCGCGCTGGCGCCGGCCGATCCGGGCTACCGGTTGCAGGTGGCACGGGTGCTGCTGCGGCAGGGCGCACTTGAGGCGGCGCGTTCGGCTGTCGTCCCGTTGCTGGAAACGGGCGATGGCAGCGCAGAGTTCGCCGGATCGGCGCATGGCCTGCTGGCGGAAATACTGGAGGCGGATGGCGACCCGGCGGCGCTCGGGCATTTTCAGGCAGCCGCCCGATTGCTGCCGGGAGATGCCGCCCACCGCATGAGTCTCGGCATCGCGCTGCTGCGCGCCGGGCGGTTTGCCGAGGGCTGGAACGAATACGCCTGGCGTCACCTGACGCCGCATTTGCGGCGCCAGGCCCTGGCTCTGCCCGACGATCTGCGATGGAACGGGCAGGCGCTGCGGGGCCGCACCATCGTGTTGACGGACGAGCAGGGGATCGGGGATGCGATCCAGTTCTTTCGCTACGTGCCGATGGTTGCGGCGCGTGCGCCGGCGCGGCTGATCCACGTTGCGTTCCCGGCATTGGCGCCGTTGTTCCGGATGGCCGCGCCGGTTGCCGAGGTGCTCGATGCACTGCCGTTCGGAACGGACCTGCATTATCACAGCACGACGATGGGTCTCGCGCAGGTGTTCAACACGCAGCTTGCGACGATTCCCGGTTCGGTTCCGTATCTGCTGCCGGATCCCGGCCGGGTTGACGATTGGGCCCGGCGGCTGGCGGGCGACGCACGGCCCCGTATTGGGTTGGCCTGGTCGGGCAATCCGGCGCACCAAAACGATCGGCAGCGATCGATTCCGGCGGAGTTGCTGCTGCGGCTGACCGGCCTGCCGGGGTCGTTCGTCAGCCTGCAGCGCGATGTGCGGCCGGCGGATTCGGAGGCGCTGCGGGCCTGTGCCGCGCTGCGGGGCATCGGCACGGAATTGACCGACTTCGCCGAAACCGCGGCGGCGATCGCCAACCTGGACCTGGTGATCTCGGTGGACACCGCGGTGGCGCATCTTGCGGGTGCCATGGGCAAGCCGGTCTGGGTGCTGTTGCCGCGCGTGGCCGACTGGCGCTGGCTGGAGCATCGCGCGGACAGCCCGTGGTATCCGACTGCGCGGCTGTTCCGCGCGGCGAGCGACGGATGGGGGCCGGTTGTTGCGCGCGTCGCTGCGGCGCTGCGGGGGTTTGTCGCCTGACCGCAACGCCCGGCATTGTTGGCTTGCCGGCCTGGATTATCCCGGCGCGGGTTATTTGGGTGCGTGATCCGGTTCGTCGCCGCTGCCCTCGGCTTCCCGCCGCAGCCGGCGGAAGCTGCGCACACTGAACGGCAGCATAACGAGATAGATCAAACCGGCCGCCGCCAATGCCGCCCAGGGGTCGGCGACCAGCAATGCGGCGTAGATCCCGGTTCCGAGCAATACGGGCAGCACGTATTCGGCCGGTACCTTGAAGTTCTTGAAGCTCCAGACTGGCAGGGTGGAGACCAGCAGCAGCGCGGTTCCGGCCAGCACCGCGGCGCAGAACAGCGGAAATTGCGCGACGGCCAGCAGCCACGTCCAGCCGAGCGATTTCGCCTCCAGCCCGAGGAACAGCGGGAACAGCACCAGGCCAGCTCCGGCCGGGGCGGGCACGCCGGTGAAGAAATTGTAGGCGTAGGCCGGCTTCGGTGCCCCATCCAGCGCGGCATTGAAGCGTGCCAGCCGCAGCGCCATGCAGACGGCGAACATCAGGCAGGGCGTGTAGCCGAATCCGCCGGCGCGCTGCAGCGACCAGATGTACAGCGTGAATGCCGGCGCCACGCCGAAGCACAGAAAATCGGCGAGGCTGTCGAATTCCGCGCCGAACCGGGAGGTCGCCTTCAGCAGGCGCGCCAGCCGGCCGTCCAGGCCGTCGATCGCGCCGGCAACGGTGATCGCCACGGCGGCCGACCCGAACCGCGCCTCCAGCGCAAAGCGCATGGCGGTCAGGCCGGCGCACAGGCCGATCAGGGTGAGCAGATTGGGCACCATCCGGTTGAATGACGGCCCTTTGTAGCGGGGCCGTTGGCGGGGCCGCAGCCGGCGCAACCGGCGCATCGGCGAAACGCGCGACGGCGACGCCCAATCCGGCCGTGGCGCTTCGCTCATCGGGCCCCTCCAATGCCGCGGTCCGCCCGGGTCACGACAGGAGTTCCGCGATCACCGTTTCGCCACCGAGCATGGTCTGCCCCTCGGCGACCAAAGGCCGCACACCTTCCGGGAGGTAAAGGTCGGTGCGGCTGCCGAAGCGGATCATGCCGAACCGGGCTCCGGCATGCACCGCGTCGCCCTCGCGGAGCGTGCACAGGATTCGCCGGGCGATCAGGCCGGCGATCTGCACCACCGCGATCTCCCGCCCGTCCGGCAAGCGGAGGGCCACGGCGTTGCGTTCGTTGGTGTCGCTTGCCTTGTCGAGGCTGGCGCTGAGGAAGCTGCCATGCCGATAGGCGATGCGCGTGACTGTCCCGCTGGCGGGAATCCGGTTCACGTGGACGTTGAGCACCGACAGGAAGATCGAGACGCGCCAGCGCGGAACCGCCCCGAGGCCCAGCTCGGCCGGCAGCGTGCTGAGCGCGACCGATACCACGCGTCCGTCGGCGGGTGCCACGATCGCACCGGAGCGGTCCGGCGGGACACGCTCGGGATCGCGGAAGAAAAACAGGCAGAACAGCGTGAACAGCAGCCCGATCCAGGACAGCCAATGGGCCACCAGCAGGCCGAGCAGGATGACGACCAGGCCGCCCAGGAGAAATGGCCGGCCCGCCGGATGCGGCAGGGGCAGTGCGTGGCGGATGTCGTCGGCCAGGGACATGGGCTGCGGTTTATGAATGGTTCACCAAGTCGCGGCAAGGATGGGGCAGAGCAATTCTGGAGGCCACCCCCATGCCGTTCGATGCCCCATTCATGCTTGGGCCGTTTGCCGTTGACGCGATGGGCCGGCTGGCACCGCGCGGGCCGGATTCCCCGCCAGGATTTTTCTTTCATTGGCGAGGCCGCATGATTCGCGCGAGATTCGAGCAAACCGATCCGGACCTGGGCCGCCTGGTCCTGCAAGCGACGTTGGGACGGGTTCCCAGCACCGCCAGCCCGCGCGACCGTGGTCTGCGGGGGCAGAGTTTTCAACTGCTGCGCCTGTTGCCCCGCGCGCTGCCGGAGCCCTGGCAGTTGCTGCTGCTGCCGGACCACCGCGTACAGCTTGAAGCGGACTCCCGGGTGACCGTGCCGGTCACCGCCACCGACCTGTTGGTGGGGATCACCCGGTTTTTGCTGGAGCTGGCGCCCTATCTGGATTTGCTCGACGAGGCGGGGATCGCGGGCGCGCCGGCCGAGCCGGGCAGCGCAAACACCTGACCCGGATAGATCAGGTCGGGGTTGTGGATGGCCTGGCGGTTTGCCTGGTAGATGATCGTGTAGCGGATCCCCAGGCCATAGGTGCGCCGGGCGATCGTCCAGAGATTCTGCCCGGGCCTGATCGCGATGTGCCCGGCCGGCAGTTCCGCGGCGGTCAGTTGTTCCCGCGTGAAGGAGCGGTCGACCCGGAAAGCGACGGTCCCGTTCGGAGCGATCTGATCGAGCCGCAAACGGTGCGTGCCGGGACCGATCGGTTCGCCGGCGGATAGGCTCCACGCGCCCTTCGGGTCGGCCGCGGCCTGGCCGATCGGGCGGTTATCGACATAGAGCCGCACCGTGGCCCCGGGCGAGGCGGTGCCCGAGAGACGGATTTCGCCGTGCTCGTCGTATTCCGCCGCACCCAGCGCCAACCGCGCGCCGCCGGGACGCTGCCCGGGGCCGGTGAGCACAAGCGGGGCGGCGTTGGGTCCGGTCAGCACCGCCAGCGGCGGCGGCGCATTTCCGGCGGGGCCGGCGCCCGCCGCGGCAGCCTGCGGCACCACGAGCAATACCGCGCGGTCGCCCTTCGCCTCGGTGCCGTCGGGCGCCCGTTCGGCGAGGGTGAGCTCGCGCGCCCCGGGCGGCAGCGGGGCGGACGGCACGAACACCCAATCTCCGTTCCGGTCGGCCTGGACGTGGCCGATCTCCTTGCCGCCGTCGGCGATGGCAACCCGGCTTCCAGGCGCGGCATGGCCCGCCATGACCGCGTCGCCCCGCGGATTGATGCGAACGACATCGAAGCTCGGTTTCCGGATCGGCGGCGCGGCGGGTTGGGCCATCGGTTGACCGGCGGCGCGGGTCAGCGCGGCGTCGGACGGCGCCGGCACGATGTTGCGGGTGCGCAGCGCAAGCCCGGCCGCGGCGGCCAGGATGATGACGCCGGCTACCACCAGCAGCGCGGGGCGCAGGGCGTTCGCTCGGGACGGCGGCATACCCGGTTCCATGGCGACCGGCAGGTTAGCCGATTCTTCCGCGCAGGTGAACCGCCGCGCCATGCGGACCTCGGCCCGGCTCGGAGAATCCCGCAACTGCCCGGGCGTGCTGGTGATCTGTCGTTACGGGTGGCGTGACCCCGGGCCCGGGCGAAAGGCGCAAAGAGCCAAAAGGGGTAAATTGCCAAAGGGGCAAAGAGCCAAAGGGGCAACGGGATTGACCGGGCGTCTAACTTTTGGATATTATGTCATGTCTTGTGTTGTAACACGACACTCTCTAACGGCCGGAACGGACCGAGAACATGCTCCGCGGCAATGCGGACCAGATAACCGCGGCCCGCGTTCAAGGATGGGCATTGGACGACGCCGATCTGCGGCGGACCGTCAACGTGGACGTGTTCGTCAATGGCATCCAATATGCGACGCCTCGGGCGGACATTCTCCGGGAAGACCTGCAGCGGGAATTTGGCTACGGACACCACGCGTTCACCTTCGACTTCAACCCGCCTCTGTCATTGATCCGCGATCATCACGTGCAACTGCAGTTCGCCAATACCGGGCAGCCGATACCGAACGGCGAGCGCGTGCTGCAAGCGATCGCGCTCGATGGCGCGAGGCTGTTGCAGCCGATCCTTGTCACCGCACCCGGACGCGCCGGCAGCACGATCCTGATGAAGCGGCTTGCGGGGCACTCGTCGGTCAGCGTGGCGGCGCTTTATCCGTTCGAGACGGAACTGCTGAAATACTATGGCCACGCATTTGGCATCCTGACGGCGCCGGGCGACCACGAGCGATCGGGAAGTCCCGAGGGTTTCGTAACCAACCAGCGGTTCCTGGGCGCCAACCCGTACAACGTCCCGGGATTTGCCGAGGCTTTCCGTGATCCCGGCCGGTTCGCGGCGATCTACCGGTCGGTCGCGCCGCGGGAACTGGCCGGCGCATTCCGGTCCGTGGTCAACGGGTTCTACGCGAGCCTGGCCGAAGACCAGGACAAGGCCGGCGCGTTGTTTTTCGCGGAAAAATGCCAACTGGCCGGCATGGCGCGCTGGTTCGCGCGCCAGATGTTCCCCGCCACTCGCGAGATCGCCCTCGTGCGCGACGTACGCGATACGATCTGCTCTTACAAGTCCTTCTGGTCGCACTCGACGGCGGAGGCGATCCGCTTGCTGAAACTGTCCTGCGACGCGCTGATGGCTATCCGCAAGGAGCAACGGCCGGATACCATGTTCGTGCGCTATGAAGACATGGTCGGGGAGGAGGCCGCGACCCTCCAGCGCATCGCTGCATTCATCGGAATACGGGATTTCGTGGCCGCGGATGCGGGCGCGGAGCAGGCGCTGTTCCAGGAGCATGGCACGAGCAAGTCGCCGGCCGCCTCGGTCGGCCGCTGGAAGCGCGAAATGTCAGCCGAGGAAGTCAAGAACTGCTCTGGCGAATTCGCCGCCTATCTGGAGCTGTTCGGTTATGAGGTGTGATCGCTCGCCCGCGCGTCACGCCGGGTCCGGGTCGTAGCCGAATTCCTGCAGAAAGGGCTTGAGTCCGCGCGAAAGGGATACCCGGTCCTCGGCGCTCAACTCGTGCTTCCACCGGCCGATCGAGGCGGCTGGATCGGCGCTCGTGCCGTGACCGGAAAAGATCGCGCGCTCGCCGTCTGGGTCCGGTTTCAGCGAATGGCCGAGTTCGAGATAGGCCGCGATGCGGGACATCGTGTCGGCCGGCTGCTGGACCAGATCTTCGTAGCGCACCACCAGAATGGCGCCCGCGTCGGCGCGTCGGATCGGCAGCAGGGCTGCCTGTACCGTCAGCAGATTCTGGAGCGAATTCTCCGGCGAATCATGCCAGAAGGCGCGCCGGGAACAATGGATGTCGCGCGGGTCCCGGACCAGCAGGATCTCCTTGACGCCTTGATAGACGAGCCTCGCGAAATTGCGGGCCGGCGTGAACACGTCGCATTTCTCGGCGAAGAACCGTGCCGTGAATTTTTGGGCAAAGGCCCGCATGTCGTGATAGAACTCGTCGATGATGTCGCGAAACGCCATGGAAATCCGCGCCGCGGTCCGGCGTCCGAAGAATTGATAAAGCATCGCGCGCTCGGGATAGAGCCGCTCCAACTCCGGGTGATGGAACGGATTGAGCGCGAGTTGGTGCAGGTTGAAAGTGAGGTCGGCAAGCGAGGTCTGGTCTTTCACGCTGCTGGCGGTCGTCAGCACTTCCAGGGCATGGGCGTAGTAGGTCAACAGCTTCATCTCGAACGGGTAGGAGTCGGCGATGACGATTTCGGGGGCGTTGCCCAGCCGCCGCATCAGCAGCGTGGTGCCGGAGCGGCCGGTTGCGCTGACCAGCACCGGCCGCAGCGTGAAATCCTGTGCGCGTTCGGGTTCGATCCGGAAGCGGCCATTGGGTACGTCGATCGGCGTTTCCAGGAAGCGGACGACCACGTCGTAGCCACGCAGCGGAGACAGCGGCGGATCGAACCGGTACTCGAACGCGTGCGCACCGTCGCCGTAGATGCCCCGCTGCCGCAACCCGTCGCGCGGCTGGTCGGCGACGATCCGCCCATGCTCGGTGCCGTTCACCATGATGCGCAGCTCCAGGCGCATGTCCGGATGGTCGGTGTCCGCGGCCCAGCCGAGGATACAGTGACAATCATAACGATCGACGTGGCCGGTCTGCATGCCTGATCCTGCTTCGCGGGTGGGCGGATTGCAAGCCGGATGACTTGTGCCAGCCGCCCGAAAGGCTGACTCGCCAGGCGGCAATCGCCTGCGGTTGCCATGCGAAGCGTTCGGACCAGACCTCAAGGTCCGGACGACTGGACGCATCCGTTACCCGGATGCAAGCGTGGTCTGCACCGCTTCGGACGATGCGAGCGACCTGGTCGAGCCGACAGTCGTATGTGAGGTTCTCTCACTGACTACGGCGCTGACGGATCGCCGCGTCAAGGCATTGGAATATGCGGCGGTGCCGCGCATCCTCGTTTACGTCCTGATGGAGCAGGACCGTCCCGAGGTTACGGCCATGCGGCGTTCCGCGGGATGGGAGCCTGAGACTCTCCATCGCCTCGATGCCATGCTGGAACTGCCTGAGGTCAATGTCAGCGTGCCATCGCAAGTCGTCTATGCAACATGAATTTCCGATCGGTTCTTCTCAGGCGTGCAGCCAAGGAATACGCGAGAGGCCTGCCCGGCGCCCTGCTCCATGGCTACGGCGCGAGTGAATTCTATACGGTGACACAGATCGAAGCTGCGGTGAGGTAGGCACAGCCACCGCCACGCCATATTGCGATTGGCTACGCGGCGTATCTCCCCGAGGAAACTTTCACCCGACTTGCAAGGGGAGACAAATACCAGTCGCTACGCACCTTGTTCCATCGCCACATCCGGACCGTTCCGGCGTATGGATTTGAGTCTGTTCCCAAGGGTAGCTATCCGGGACCTATAGCGTGGTGACGGTCGATAATACCTGATTGCGTTCCCCAGTCCCGAGCAAATACTCCGCCAATTGCCCCACATGCCGGTCTCGCTCCAAACCCGGCCGGCGGCGGACGATGAAATCCGCAGAGCCCGGCAGCGTCCGGCCGGGGAACGGCCGCACCAGCCGCCCGGCGGCCAGTTCAAAGTCGATCAGCGGCTGCCGCCCCAGCGCGATTCCCGCGCCGGCGATCGCCGCCGCGAGCGCGGCACTGAACGTATGGAACCGCACGATCGTCACCTTCGCATCGGCGCGGTAGCCCAGCAGTTCGAGCCAGGTGGACCAGTCCTTCTCCGGGCTTGCCACATGCTCTTCTTGCAACAGCGTGTGCCGCGGCAGCTCTTCAGGGCTGCCGGCCAGCCGCAGCGACGGGCTGCAGACGGGAAACACCGTTTCGCTGAACAGCAACCGATCGCCGTCCGTGACCGCCCCGCGCCGGACGCGCAGCACCGCCAGGTCGAGCCCCTCGCGCACCATATCCGGCGCTTCGTCCTCGATGGAGCGCATCTGCCATTGCACCGAAGGATGCCGCGCGGCAAACTTGGCCAGAAGCGGCGCCAGCCATAGCGACGCAACCGAGCCACTGGCGGAAATCGTCAGGACCGGCCGCTTCCGCCGATCCCGTACCGCCTCGCAGGCCGCACCGAGCTGCGCGAACGCTTGCTCCACCGCGCGTTGCAGCGCCGCACCCTCCGGCGTGACCATGCTGCGGCCGGCGCCGTTGCGTGCCCGCGTCAGCAGCCTGGCGCCAAGCGTGTCCTCCAGCCCGCGAACCTGGTGGCTGACGGCGCTGGTGCTGACATGCAGCGCCTCGGCGGCCCGCACGAAGCTGCCGAGCCGGGCAACCGCGGCAAAGGCGCGCAAGGCGGCCAGGGGAGGAATTTGCCCGCTCATCGCCGTGCAATGTAACTCAACAGCGGTTGAAAAACCCGCGTTTGCACGGCGCGCCGCCGCCGCACAGGATGCGCCCCGGGCGAGGAGACCGGGCGCATGCATTTCGACCTGACCCTCTGGCGCATGACGCGGGGCTACCGGCTGCGCATCGCGCTTTCGGTCCTGGTGGGGCTGTTCGCGCTGATTTTCGGCATCGCCCGGTTCGTGTTCCTGGGGCGGTTCCTCGCCGGCGTGTTCCAGCACGCGCCTGCCGCCACGCTGGTCTGGCCATTGGTGGGCGCCGGGGTCGCCATCGTGCTGCGCGCCGCGCTCGACCACAGCCGCACCATGGTCGCCCACCGCACCGCGATGCGGATCCAGGAAGCGTTGCGCGGCCGCCTGTACGACAAGATCGTGGCGCTCGGCCCGGCCTGGTTCGGTGCCGAGCGCACCGGCGGCGTCATGCTGTCGATGGTCGATGGCGTGGAGCAATTGCAGAGCTTCTTCGGCCAGTACATCCCGCAGGTGGCGATTTCCATCGCCGCCCCGGTGGCCATTTTCGGGTTCATCGCGTTCTGGGACGTGCCGGTCGCCGCGGTGATGCTGTTCGCCGCGCTGTTCACCCTGCTGATGCCGGCGCTGGTGCACAGGCGCTCCGGCCGCGCCTCGCGCGAGCGGCAGACGGCGTTCAAGGCATTCGGGGAAGAATTTCTCGATGCGGTGCAGGGCCTGCCGACGCTGAAGGCGTTCGGCCAGAGCGCCGCTTACGGTCGCATGCTGGCGGATCGGGCGCGGGCGCTGAGCGACAGCACGCTCTGGGTGCTGGCGATCAGTGTCCTGACCCGCGCGTTCACCGATCTCGGCACCACGCTCGGCGCCGCGCTGGCGGTGACGCTGGGGGCCTGGCGCGTCAGCCACGGCGAGATGAGTCTGGTGGCGCTGCTGATCGTGCTGATGGCGGGTACCGAGGTTTTCCGCCCGCTGCGCGACCTGCGCACCGTGCTGCACCAGGGGCTGAACGGCCAGGCGGCGGCGCACGGCATCTTGTCTCTACTCGCGACGCCGGAAACCGCTCCTGCGGTGCCGCCGCGGCCGGTCCCCACCGTCGGCCTGCGGCCGCGCATCGAGTTCCAGGACGTGCGCTTCGCCTATCCCGGCGGCCGGCGGGCGGCGCACCAAGGCCTGTCCTTCGTGGTGGAGCCGGGAGAGCATGTCGGCATCGTCGGCCCGAGCGGCTCGGGCAAGTCGTCCATCGTGCGGCTGCTGCTGCGGCTGTACGATCCGCAAGCCGGCAGCGTGCGCATCGACGGGCAGGACCTGCGGGCACTCGATCCGGAGGCGCTGCGCCGGATGGTCGCGGTGGTGTCGCAGGACTCCATGCTGTTCCACGGCACAATTGCGGAGAATCTGCGGCTCGGCCGGCCCGATGCAACCGAGGCAGAGGTCGCCGCCGCCGCCGTCGCCGCCAACGCGCACGACTTCATCATGGCGCTGCCGGACGGCTACGCGACGCTGATCGGCGAGCGCGGCGCCCAGTTGTCCGGCGGACAGCGCCAGCGCATCGCCATCGCCCGCGCGCTGCTGCGCGACTCGCCGATCCTGGTGCTGGACGAGGCGTTGTCTTCCGTCGATGCCGAGAACGAGGCGGTGATCCAGCAGGCGCTCGACCGGCTGATGGCGGGGCGCACCACACTGATCCTGGCGCACCGGCTGTCCAGCGTGATCGGCGCCGACCGTATTCTCGTCCTGGAGGACGGCGCGGTGGTGCAGAGCGGCCGCCACGCGGCGCTGATCGCGGTGGACGGCCCGTATCGCCGCCTGATGGGCCCGCAACTGGCGGCGCATGACGACGCGCTGATCGGCGACAGGCCGAGCGCCGCCGGCCCGCGCACGGTGGAAACGGCGGAGGCGGCCAGCGCCCTGGTGCGCCCGCTGTCCGACGACGCGGCCGAGGTCGGCTGGCCGGAGACGATCCGCACCTTGCTGGGCATCGTGGCGCCCTGGCGCGGACAGCTCGGGGTGATCCTGCTGTGCGGCATCAGTCGCGTCGTGGCATTCATCGGCGTGGGGGTGTTCAGCGCGCTGATCATCGGCGCCGTGCGCGCGCACGCGCCGACCCTGGCGCTGATCGTCGCCCTGCTGATCACCGCGCCACTGGTCGGGCTGCTGCACTGGCTGGAGTCGTGGCTGGCGCACGTCATGGCCTACCAGCTTCTCGCCGAGATGCGGATCGACCTGTTCCGCAAGCTGGACGCGCTGGCGCCGGCTTTTCTGCTCCGCCGCCGCTCCGGCGACCTGGTCGCGCTGGCGACGCAGGATGTTGAAACCGTGGAGTATTTCTTCGCCCATACTATCGCGCCGGCGATCGTCGCCGGGCTGATCCCGACCGCGGTGCTGCTGGTGCTTGGTGTCACGTGCTGGCCGCTGGCGATCGCGCTGGCGCCGTTCCTTTTGTATGCCGGTGCCTCGCCGGTCCTGGGGCGGCGGCGGATCGACACGCTGGGCTCCGAGGCGCGCGGGGCACTCGGGACGCTCGGCGCGTTTGCTACCGAGACGATCCAGGACCTGGTCGAACTCGCCGCGTTCGACGCCACCGGGCGGCGGCGCCAGGTCTTCATGGCCGCGGTGCGCCGCTACCAGGACACGCGGCTGCAATTGCTGGAGGACCTGACCTGGCAGACCGCCGGGCTGGAGGTCGCCACCGGGCTGGGCGGGCTGGGGGTCGCGGCGCTCGGCGCACCGCTCGTGCTGCATGGCTGGATCGCGCCCGCGATGCTGCCGCTGCTCGTGCTGGTCTCGGTGTCGGCCTTTCTCCCCGTGTCGGAGATCGCCCAGGTGGGGCGGCAGTTGGCCGACACCATCGCCTCGACGCGGCGGCTGCACGTGGTGCATGCGGAGCCGGTGGTGATTACCGATGGTCCGCTGGCGCCGGCGGCGCCGGTGGGCGGGTCGGCACTGCGCTTCGACCATGTCAGCTTCACCTATCCCGGCCGGCGGCGCCCGGCGCTGTCGGACGTGGCGTTCGCGGTGCCGGCGGGGGCGACCGTGGCGTTGGTCGGGCCGTCCGGCGCGGGCAAGACGACGATCGCCAACCTCCTGCTGCGGTTCTGGGACCCGGATGCGGGGGTCATCCGGCTGGACGGGGCCGATCTGCGGGAGCTGACGCTGGACGGGCTGCGCGGGCGGGTCGCGCTGGTGGCGCAGGACACCTACCTGTTCAACGACACGCTGGGCGCCAATGTGCGGCTGGCACGGCCGGATGCAACGGAGGAACAAGTCGCGCAGGCGCTGCAACGGGCGGCGCTGGCGGAGTTCGTGGCGGAGCTGCCGGAGGGGCTGGCGACCCGGGTCGGCGAGCGGGGGGTACAATTGTCCGGCGGGCAGCGCCAGCGGGTGGCGATCGCCCGGGCCTTCCTGAAGGATGCGCCGCTGCTCGTGCTGGACGAGGCGACCTCGCATCTCGACACGATCAGCGAGGCGCAGGTGCGGGCGGCGCTGGACGCGCTGATGGAGGATCGGACCACGATCGTGGTGGCGCACCGGCTGTCCACCATCCGCGCCGCGGACCTGATTCTCGTGTTGCAGGCGGGGCGGGTGATCGAGGCCGGCCGGCACGCCGAGTTGCTTGCGCGGCGGGGGGTGTACGCCCGGCTGGTGGAGCACCAGATGGCCGGCGTGCGCGAGGCGCGGGTGCGGGTAGGGTAGCGGGGCGGATCGGGTGGGCAGTTGGGTGGCTCGGTAAGGATGTCGGCCGCCGGTCCGAAGCCGGGGTGGCCGGGTCGCGGACGGGGGGAAACCGGCGTAGAGCGCATCCATGTGGTGCCCACGTTTCCTCATCTTATATATGCTGAATGATAGACCCGACCGACGAGACGCACTGCAATGGCAGAATTCAATGGTTCTGGCAGGGCTGACGGGTTCCCACCAGCGGTGGAAGGATGGGAAACCTTCAACGACTTTACGATGTCCATGAAAATCGACGCCAGATATTTTCGATCTGACGGGGGTGAGCGATTTCTCCAAGAGGTGCTTGCGAGTTGCAAAACGAGAGAGGTCGGCCTCCCGAAGGGGCGCATCCTTTGGCGAGTACGTTCCGGCGGAGTATCGTTGAAAGTGTACATCGGCGATGCTGATATGCGTGGAATAATATATAAGAGCAGACCTCACCCTAGGTGCGGCATGAAACCCTTGAGGATCAACTGGAGGAGTGAAGGGCGAGTCAACCAGCGTGGAATCTCCTATCTGTATCTCGCGACCAATCTGAACACAGCGCTCGCCGACGTCCGGCCGTGGATCGGCTTGATAGTTTCTGTAGAGAGGTTTGAGGTAGTAGGAAACTTGAAGGTCATTGATTGCTCTGATCTCGACGACAGAATGATGATGTTGTTCGATTCGGGTAACACGTCAATCCGAGAAGACGGTATTTGGGTTGGAATAGATCGGGCTTTTGCAGAGCCTGTCGGAAGGGATGATGACGTGGCCGCCTATGTGCCCACGCAGATGTTAGCTGAGGTGTTCAAGGTGAATGGGTACGATGGTCTGATCGACAAGAGTTTTCTGGTAGTTGCTCACCTATCCCCCGTCTGACGGGCGAGGGGGGCAGCGGTCGAGATCCCGGTGCAGGCTGTGGGATCGCAATCAAGCGGACACGGAGTTTCGCGGAGAAGCAATAATCCGCACGGTGCCAGGAGCGTCTGCAGGGCATCGTACCACGGCACGAAGCGTCAGGAGCATCCCCTCCGCGAAACGCCGCGCGCACTCCGTGCCCTCCAATGCGCCCCGAAGGGCGCGATCACCTCGTGGGTGGAAGTCCCACCCGGGCAATGGTCGGTTGGCCCGGTAGCTGGCAGGCGGTTTGGTCGGGTAACCGGCCGGGTCAAAGCCCTGTGACAAGCGCCGCTTCTGGCGGCGGAGCGAATCTACGGGCCGCAACGTGTGTAAAGCCTGAGCAGGCCTCGAAAGGGAAGTCATGGACGCCGACCCGGCCGGAGTACGGGGAAGGCAGCACGGTTTGGGGAAGCAGCCGACAGAGGCACCTGGACCGCTCCATCGGAGTAAGGGGCACAGCACGTCGAGACAGGTGACGCGTAAGCGGGGGAGACCCATGCGCGACGAGGGTAGCGGCCTCAACGGTGCTGCAAGGTGCCGGTCGGTGCGGGAGTCGGACAGGGGCGTAGTACCGCCGAAGCCGGGTAACGCCGGTGGAGGGAAGGGCCCTGACTTCTGGTGCGTTTTTCGAAGCAGACGAGGTGAGGTGATTGGCGATGAGCCTGAGAACACCGGTCGTCGATGCCAATATGCTGCGGTTGATCAAACCTTGCCTATCCGATTAACCCATACACCCACTACATGTAGCGTGCGCCTAGCCACCGGAATATAGCCCGCCACGGAGGGGCAACGGGTCGTGCAAGCGATACCGCGCCTTTCCTCGACTCTACTGGTTCTCGGCCTTCTACCATGAAAATAGCTGGCTTCCCCCGACCCAGCGACGGCCCAGGGCGAGTTTCTGCCATGGCGGTGCGGCCACGGCCGCTGGCTAACTCCGTGTCAAAAGCTTGCTGCGCCGCCCTGCGTCCCGGTCATCGCCTGACGTTCCTCCACGTCGTCCGCGCGAACCGACGTGCCTGGCCGAACGCGTCGCCCTGCCATTCCACCAGGTTCCATCCCTTCACGCCAAGGTCAGGCGGGCTGCGCGGACGCCGCTCTGGCGACCCGGCCTGGACGAGCCTATTTTGCACCAGCAATTTGAATCCAAGGACACCGAATTATGGCGACCGGTACTCTCGACGCTATGCGGTTACGGCTTGCGGCGCAGGAACCGGAACTGCGGCGGCGCGGCGTGCGCCACCTCGCGGTGTTCGGTTCCGTCGCCCGCGGCGAGGACCGTGCCGACAGCGACGTGGACCTCGCCGTGGAGATCGAAGATGGCTGCTCCTTTTCCCTGATCCGCATGGAAGAGGCGCGTCTTCTGTTGGAGGATGCCCTAGGCCGCCCCATGGACCTCGGCGAGGTCGATAGTTTCCGCCCACAGGTCCGGGCGGCTTTCGAGCGTGACAGGGTGCCGATCTTCTGATGGCTCGCACCGATGACGAATGGGTTCAGGACATCATTTCGGCGATCGCGGACATTCGGGCGGATACAACCGGCCTGGACTTCGCGGCGTTCGCCGCGAAACCGACGATCGTGCGATCGGTGCTGTATTCCATCGCACTCATGGGAGAGGCCGCGAAAGGCATCAGTCCCGCGTTCAAGGCCGCGCATCCAGATATTCCCTGGCGTGCGATGCCGGCATCCGCGACAGAATTGTCCACGAGTACTTCCATACCAATACGCGGCGCATTCGGGACGTCGTGACCGGCGATATCGATGAGCTGGAGAATGCATTGAGCAATCCATTGGACCGCCCTCCGGCCGCCGACTGAACCGTGATACGGTCGCCCCGGCATTCCACCAGGCTCCATCCCTTCACGCCAAGGTCAGGCGGCGCTGCGCATAGGCATACAGCGGTCGCCAGAGCAGCCGGTTGAACAGCACGACGAAGGCGGACATGACCACCACGCCCAGCATGACCCGGGCCATGTCGCCCTTTGCCGTGGCCTCGGCGATATAAGCGCCCAGGCCGTGCGCCACGAGCGTGGTGTTGCCCCAGGAGGCCACCTCCGCGACGATTGCCGCGTTCCAGCACCCGCCGGAGGCGGTGATCGCGCCGGTCACGTAATACGCGAAGATGCCGGGCAGCATCACCTTGCGCCACCACAGGAACCCGCCGACGCGAAAATTGCTCGCCACCTCGCGCAGGTCGCCGGGGAAGGCGGCGGCACCGGCGATGACGTTGAACAGGATATACCACTGCGTCCCCAGCACCATCAGCGGCGTCAGCCAGATATCGGCGTTCAGGTGGAAATACACGATGAACACCACCACGGGCGGGAACAGCAGGTTGGCGGGGAAGGCGGCGAGGAACTGCACCACCGGCTGGGCGCGGCGCGCCCAGACCGGACGCAGCCCGATCCACACGCCGATCGGCACCCAGATCAGGCTGGCCACCACCATCAGCACGACAACGCGGGTCAGCGTGAACAGTCCGAGCACCACCGCGGTCCGCACATCGGACCATGCCAGTTCGCCGGCGACGAAATGGACGATGCGCGCCATGGCCCAGGCCAGCACCAGGAACAGCATCGCCAGCCAGGTCGCATCGACCAAGCGGGAGGATCGTCGCTCGGTCGGCGCGCGGGCGGGCCGGCCGAGTGACAGCCGCAGCCCTCCGAGGGACGTCGCCGCGTCGCCGAAGCCGTGCCCGACCTGCGCCAGCCAGCGGGTCCGCCGCACCAGCCGCAACACCCATGGGTCGGTTGTCGTGGCCGAGGCCGTCGTTTCGAAGCGGAACTTCGCCGACCACGCGACCAGCGGGCGGAACAGCAACTGGTCGTAGGCCAGGATCACCACCAGCATGGTCAGGATCGCCCACAGCACCGCCCAGATGTCCCGCTTCTGCAAGGCCAGCGCGACGTAGGAACCGATACCGGGCAGCGTCCAGGTGTTGTTGCCGACCGACACCGCCTCCGACGCGACCACAAAGAACCAGCCGCCCGACATCGACATCATGGTGTTCCACACCAGGCCGGGGACGGCGAATGGCACCTCCAGCCGCCAGAACCGCTGCCAGGCGCTGAGGCGGAAGCTGTCGGCCGCCTCGGCCAGGTCGGACGGCACCGTGCGCAGCGACTGGTACAGGCTGAACGCCATGTTCCAGGCCTGGCTGGTGAAGATCGCGAAAATCGCCGCCAGCTCCAGCCCCATGACGCGGCCGGGGAACAGGTGCATGAAGAACACCACGGTGAAGGTGAGGAACCCCAGGATCGGCACCGATTGCAGAATGTCGAGCACCGGGATCAGCACCAGCCCGGCTCGCCGGCTCTTGGCGGCCGCGGTGCCGTAGGTGAAGGTGAATAGCAGCGAGGCCGCCAGCGCGGCGAACATCCGCAGCGTGGTGCGCACCGCGTATTCCGGCAGGTGGATCGGGTCCAGGCTCACCCGAACCGCGTTCGGCGTGATCGGAGCGAAGGTGCCGCGCGCTGCCTCGGTGATGGCGATCAGTACGCCGAACACGCACAGGATGGCGGCGGCGTCCCACACATTGGGCAAGCGCCGGCCCGTAGCCAGCGCAGGATGGATGGTGGCGGACATACTGCTCCGGCGCGGATGATCGGCAGGCGTGTGGCGCCCTGTTAGCCCGGTCCGGGTTTCCGTGTCACGCCCGGGTTGTGTGGCGATTGTACGACGGGGGAGCAGGGTCGGGAGGGCAGGCGGCGGCCACTTGCCCGGGTTTGAGCGCCCGGCGGCATCTGCTACGATCCATTGTCCAAATCACTCAAATAGATTGCGGGAGGACCCCATGACCGACGTGAATGGCTACCACGCCCACGTCTATTTCGACGCCACCACCCGGCCGGTCGCCGAACGCCTCCGAGACACGATCGCCGGCAGGTTCGCCGTCGAGCTTGGCGGCTTCAGTGTCGAGCCGATAGGCCCGCACCCGGTCTCGCAGTTCAACGTCATCTTCCAGGCCGGCGAGTTCCAGAACATTGTGCCCTGGCTGATGCTGAACCGCGAGGGCCTCGACATCCTGGTGCATCCGCTGACCGATGACATGGTGGATGACCACAGCATCTATGCATTGTGGCTTGGGATGCCGGTCAAGCTGAAACTCGACCACATGCGGCGGAGAGGCTACGGCGCGGACCTGCTGCCGACGGAACCGGTCCACGCGGCCTGACCGGAGCGGTCGGCGGGCCGCGAGGAATTTGCTCCGGTCCGGTGGGGTGGCGGCGCTGGCTTTCTCGATCCCACGCTTGAGACTGTGGGGGCGTCGCCGATGTTCGGCGGGCGGACCGCGGTTGGCCGGCACGGGCTGCGCGACCTCGTTGGGGGAAATGACCGGTTGAGATGCAAAGCGGAAATGGGCCCGCAACATGGTCAATCGCATCCGCCCTGTTTCGGGCCACGCGTTCTAGCGAGACGATGTGGCTGTTCGATCGTATCCGTCCGGTGACGCGGCCTTGTGGGTCGCGGATCGCGTCCGACACCGGCCGCTTGTGTTGCTAGCTAGTCAATGTGTCCGGTTTTTGTAGCTCGTGATCTGTCCGCTTCGTTCTTGTTCCGTGCCGCGGTGCGCCCGGCACGGAACGCCGCGATGGAAGCGTGTCATCCGGCGTGGTTTCG
>Ga0307374_10002676_pt1 | contig 31370 bp, 25 predicted proteins | sample OX3MG_FD_202532 | JGI IMG/M metagenome (GOLD analysis project Ga0307374, IMG submission 202532) | Soil microbial communities from Risofladan, Vaasa, Finland - OX-3 | ecosystem: Environmental > Terrestrial > Soil > Coastal area > Acid sulfate soil | place: Finland: Risofladan, Vaasa | collected... | reverse complement strand
GCAAGCGCACGACTGCTAAACGCGCGACGGCCAAGCGTGCCACCGCAAAGCGGTCCACCGCGAAGCGCGCCGGCGCAAAGAAGACGACGGCTCGTAAGACCACCGCGCGCAAGACCGGGGCGCGCAAGACAGCAGCGCGCAAGACCACAGCCCGTAAGACCACGGCGCGCAAGACCACAGCCCGCAAGACCACAGCCCGTAAGACCACCGCTCGCAAGCCGGCGGCCCGCAAGACCACCGCTCGCAAGACCACCGCTCGAAAGACCACCGCGCGCAAGCCGGCGGCTCGCAAGACCACCGCGCGTAAGACCACGGCTCGCAAGACCACGGCCCGCAAGACCACCGCGCGCAAGACCACGGCTCGTAAGACCACCGCGCGCAAGCCGGCGGCAGCCCGTAAGACCACCGCGCGCAAGACCACGGCTCGCAAGCCGGCGGCGGCGCGTAAGCCCGTGACCCGTCGTCGGGTCGCTCGCAAGTCCGTCGCAGCAGCTCCGCCTGCAGCGGCACCCGCGGCGACGACGACCACCTCGTAGGTCGCTTCGGTCAGCGACTGACCAAACGTCTTCTCGAAGGCCTCCGGCCGGTGCCGGGGGCCTTCGTCGTGTTCGCGCCTACGCCGCCAGCACGGCGGCGATCGCTTCGGCGGCGCGGCGCGCGTCCGCCGCGTCGACACCGAGGTGGGTCACGCACCGGAGCGTGTGCGCTCCCATCGTGCTCACGAGCACGCCGTCACGAGCGAGGCTGGCGGCGAGGCCGGCGGCGGGGGCCATCGTCTCGAAGATGACGATGTTGGTCGGAACCGAGGGTGTGCGCACGGTGGCGCCGGGACAGTCCAGCAGCGTTTCGGCGATGAGGCTCGCATTGGTGTGGTCCTCGGCAAGGCGCTCGACGTTGTGCTCGAGCGCGTACACGCCCGCCGCGGCGATGATCCCCGCCTGACGCATCCCACCCCCGAGGCGTTTGCGCCAGCGACGCACCTCCTCGATGACCGGTGCATCGCCGGCCACGACCGATCCGACCGGCGCCCCGAGACCCTTGCTGATGCACACCGTCACCGTGTCGCACTCGTCGACGAGATCGGCGGGGCTCACGCCGAGCGCGACCGCGGCGTTGAACAGCCGAGCGCCGTCGCAGTGGACACGCAGTCCGAGGCTGTGTGCCGCTCGTGCGGCACGGTGCACCCGATCGACGTCGACCGCGCCCCCGCCACGACGGTTGTGCGTGTTCTCGATGCACAGGAGGCTGGATACGGGCTGGTGGATCTCCGTCTCGCGCACGGCCGCGATGACGGCGTCCGCATCCGGGATCCCGTCAACGCTGTCGAGAAGCCGGAGTTGCACCCCGGCGACGATCGCGCTCCCTCCGACCTCGTAGATCACGACGTGCGCCTGTGAGTCAGCGATGACCTCGTCGCCGGGACGCGTCTGCGCGGCCACACACGTCAGGTTGCCCATGGTGCCGCTCGGGACGTACACCGCGGCGTGCTTTCCGAGACGGCGCGCCACCTCCTCCTCGAGACGGCGCACCGTCGGGTCCTCGCCCCAGACGTCGTCGCCGACCTCGGCACGTGCCATCGCGACGCGCATTCCCTCGTCGGGGACGGTCAGCGTGTCACTTCGGAGATCGACGGCGTCCGGCACTCAGGTTGACCTCACCCTGGATCACGTGCGCATCCTGAACCATGGGCGGTGCTGCGTGCGGTGCGATCTCGCGCTCCACCGCGGCGGCGACACATGTCTTGTGACGGCCCGTTCGCTTCGCGCGATAGAGCGCCTCGTCGGCAAGGCTGAACAGCTCACCGGCTGCGTTCGTGTGCTCGGGATACGCTGCGACGCCGATGCTCACCCCGAGCCGCACGGTCTGCGCGCCGGGCAGACGCACGTCCGTGGCCTCGACGGCACGGCGGATCTTCTCCGCGACGCCGAACGCCTCCTCGGCGGATGTGTTGGGCATGACGACGACGAACTCCTCGCCGCCGTACCGCGCGGCCAGGTCGGCTCTGCGCACGTTGTTGACGAGGGTTCGTGAGAACGCGGAAAGGGCGAGGTCGCCGGCGTGGTGCCCGTGCGTGTCGTTCAGGAGCTTGAAGTGGTCGAGGTCGAGCATGAGGATGGCGAGCGGCGCGCCGAGCCGTTCTGCAAGGGCGAGCTGCTGACCCAGCGAGTCGACGAGGAAGCGGTGGTTGTACAGGCCCGTCAGGTCATCGATCGTCGCCTGGCGTTGCACGACCGCAAGGAATCGGTAGCGCTCGAGTGCGAGCGAGATCTGCTCGGCGGTCGACGCGACGAGGTCCATGTCTGCGTTCGCGAACGCTCGGCTCTCGGCCGCGACAGCGATGACTCCATGGACGTACGTCCCGAGACGGAGCGGCGCGACACAGAACTCACGCACACCGAGCCGCGCTTCGCGACTCGCGGATGTGGCTCCGAGCAGCATCGCCCCACGGCCCACGTACCGGTAGCCCTCGCCGAGCGGCCCGTTGCCGTCGAGCAACCCCGAGTCGTTGATGCGCCGGTCGCCACCGGCGACGGCAAATCCGTCGCTCATCTCCGACCCGGTGACGACGATCATCGCCATCTCGACCTCGATGGAGGCCTGCAGCTGATCGCAGACGTTCGCGAGCGCCGTCTCGAGTGGTTGCGCCAGGCTGAGCTCCGTCGCGACCGACGCGCGTGCGGCGGTCGCGCGCATCGTGGAGCGCACCTCGAGTCGCATCGCCTCGAAACGTGCCCCGAGACGGCCGATCTCGTCGACCGAGCCCGTGCTCACCGGCGCGTCGAAATCGCCGGTGCCGAGGGCCGCGACTGCGGCGTCCAGCCGGCGCAGCGGTCGCCGGAGGTCCAGCTCCACCACAACGACGATGAACAGCATCGCGACGAGAATCACACCGAGCAGCAGCAGGATCGACTGCCATGTCACCGCCGCCCCGGAGACCGGCGCGGTGAGCACGAGCGTGAAACCCGCGCCGATCGGCGTCGATGCGATGGCGAGCTGGTGGGAGCCGATCGACTCGATCGCCGGCACCCGTGCCGCGATTGCGTCGCGCAGCGTCCCGACCGGCATCTCGCCCGGATCGACACGCACGCCACCGACGCTGCCGCCGAGCGCGTAACGGCCGTCGGCACGGATGAGCAGCAGATGCACCGGGTCCGCGGCTGTCGCGATGTTCCGGTCGATCGTCGTGATGAACGGCGTCGTCACGGGGCGCGCGACGAATGCCGTGGTCCTCGCATCGGGAAGGTGCGCCGCCTCCACGAGCCACGCACCGCCGCTCGAGGTCGATGCGGTGTTCGCGCCGGAGGCGACTGCGGCGACGAGGGTTGCCGCCAGCGGGTTGGCCGTGGGCAGCGGCGCCGATCCCTGCACGACGACGATGGCGCCGCCGGGCGTCACGACACCGAGGACGTCCGACGTGTCGAGCACCGCCGCGTCTGCCGTGATCGCGTCCTGCAGTGCGGTTGTGCTGACAGTGTCCTGCTCGCCGGCGATCTGACGCGCGACGCCGGCGATGAAGACGCGGAGCGCCGATCGCTGACCCGCGATGAGGTTGGATGCGACCCCGATCTTGTCTGCTGCGCTGTTCTCAGCCTGCGCGCCGGCGTTCGCCTGCGCGAGGACGTACGGGACGACCGCCACCGTCGATCCGGCGACGAAGATCACCGCCGCGAACTTGAGCGAGAACGAGGCTCCTCGCCAGACTCCGGCGACGCGACGTATCCCTCTCATCCCCGCTGCTCAGTCCGAACGCCGGACGAAGACGATCGCTGCCGCGGCGATGGCACCGGCAACCAGGAGGCCCGCGAGCGTGACGACGTAGATCGAGACGGGATTCGTGGCGATCACCCCCTGCGCGACAGGGACCGGCACCGCGAGCGCGGGGGGCGCGAGCACCGGTGGGCGGGAGCCGGCGGGACCCTGCTGAGGCTGCGGAGCGGGCGGTGACGGCGTTGCCGCCGGGTGCGGGGTGCCGGCGATGACGGTACGGACCGGCGGCGGTGTGCGCTCCGGGGTCGGAGTCTTCCGCGGGGACGACGTCGGTGCCGGCGTCGGTGGCGTGCGACGCCGGCAGCAACGGCAGCAGTGACGTCCGTCCTCGTCGAAGCGGTCCGGGTCGTGGTGGCATCTGACCGACGAAGTGCTGTCGCGGTCGGGGACGCCGGCGGCGTCGACCGACAGCGCCGCAGGTCCGGCAACGGCCCAGATCATCGTTGCCGCGGCGAGCAGCGTCACGGCGGCGCGCACCCCACAACGGCGCGTTCGATCCAGGCCAGCGAACGACCCCGATACCCCGTTGTTCAAGTCACCTCCGGCGAGGATCGTACGGCCGGTGCCGGTGAGACTTGTGACCGAAATGTGACACTTTTCAGGTGCCAATCGTCGTGATCAATTTCGCTGACGGCGAGGTCGTTCTCGCCGAGACGCCTGAGATCACCTTCGACCTTGCGATCATCGACGCCGAGCTGCGCTCGATCAACCAGAACAGCGAGCGCGCCCTCTTTCCCGTGAGCGCGATCCGGCAGATCCTGGTGGGCGATCCCATGCCGGCGCCGCCCGAGGCCGAGGTCGCGGCCTGGGACCGTGCCGCGTTCCACTTCCTCGACGGACTGGTGCTCAGAGCCTCGATACGGTCCGACGCACATCTCGGCCGCTACGGCGGTGTCTGGCACATCGTGGAACCGGGTTCCACCGAGCTGCGAACCATCGCCGTGCCGTACGCGGCGCTGAAAGGCGTCTACCAGATCCGCCAGTGGGACAGCCGCCCGGCGAACGAGCGCGACGAGCACGCCGAGCTCGACCAGCTGGCCCGGGTGCTCGCCGAGCGCGAGCGCAACATCGCGGGCGACGGCAGCACGCCTTCGCGACGCCCGCTGCTGTCGCGGATGCGCCGCCCGCCGGGTTCGGCCTGATCTCGGACCTGTCGCGCGCCTGTCCACACGTCAGACCTCCCGAGGACCTCGTGGTACCGTCCCGGCTGTGACCTCCACGCTCGTGCGTGGCGAGCCGGAAACGAGCGAGACACCCCCTTCGCTGACGAGCCGCCTCCTCACCATCCGCACCCTCGCGTCCATCGGCCTCGCCGTGGTGATCGTCGGGGTCGCCGTCTGGCGGGCACAGATCAACTGGGGCGACGCGTGGGACAACATCCGCCACGCCAACCTCTTCATCTATGTCGCGGCGCTGGCGGTCTACTACGCGTCGTTCGCCGTTCGTTCAATCCGCTGGCACGTCTTGCTCGCGAACGCGGGTGAGGAACGGCCGTCACGGTCGCTGGCCGGTATCGTGATCACATCCTTCTTCGTCAACTGCGTGGTGCCGGCGAAGATGGGCGACATCTACCGCGCCTACCTCGGGAAGCAGAAGCTCGACGTGCCGGTGAGCAAGGCGCTCGGGACGATCATCGCCGAGCGGTTGATCGACCTCATCGTGCTCATGTCGCTGCTGCTTGCGGCAGGCGCGATCGTGTTCCGCACCAAAGCCCCGGGCATCCTCGTCCCGTACGTCGTGATCGGCGTCGGCGTCTGCGTCGCCGGCGTCGGCGTGATTCTCGTGATGCGCGCGGGGCGCGGGCAGCGCATCCTGCGTCTGCTCCCCGAGGCTGTGTTCCACCGCTACGAGAGCCTCCGGCTCGGCACGGTGGACTCCTTTGCGCGTCTCCCGACCCTGCTCGGTCTCACGGTGCTCGTCTGGATCGCCGAGGGTGCCCGGCTCGGCCTCGTCGTGCTCTCGCTGCATCTCGCCGGTGTCCATCTCGGTCCGTCGCAATTCCTGCTCATCGCGCTCGTGGCGGCGCTGCTCACGACCGTTCCCTTCCTGCCGGGTGGGCTCGGGCTCGTCGAGGCAGGGATGATCGGCGTGCTCATCACCGTCGGCGGGGTCACCAACTCGTCGGCCGTGTCGATCACGCTGCTCGACCGCAGCATCAGCTACGCAAGCCTGGTGGTGGTCGGTTTCGTGATCTTCGTGGTCACCCATCTACACGTCCCAAAGGCACAACGGATCGCGACGCAGGGATGAGGGCGCTCGTCACGGGCGGCGCCGGGTTCATCGGCTCGCAGATCACCGACGCCCTGCTCGAGGCGGGACATACGGTCACGGTCATCGACGATCTCTCACGAGGGCGCCGTGCACAGCTGAACCCCGCGGCGCGATTCGTCGAGCTCGACATCACGTCTCACGGACTGGACGCCGTCGTCGCGGAGGCACAACCCGAGGTGGTGTTCCATCACGCCGCGCAGATCTCCGTCCGCGAGTCGGTGCGCGATCCACTTCACGATGCCGGCGTCAACGTCGTCGGGACGGTGAACGTCCTTCGCGCGGCGGTGGACGCGGGGGCACGTCGCGTCGTGTTCGCATCGAGCGGCGGCGCCATCTACGGCGAGACCGACGTGATCCCGACACCCGAGGACATCCCCTGCCGCCCCGAGTCGCCGTACGGCACATCGAAGCTCTGCGCGGAGGCATACGGCGGAACGTTCAGCCGCCAGACGGGGCTGGAGTTCGTCGCGCTGCGCTACGCGAACGTGTACGGACCCCGGCAGGACCCGCACGGCGAGGCGGGCGTTGTCGCCATCTTCGCGCTCAGACTCCTCGGTGACGAGCCGCCGGTGATCAACGGCGACGGCAGGCAGACTCGCGACTACGTGCACGTGCACGATGTCGTCCGCGCGAACCTTGCGGCGATCGACGGACCGCCCGGGACCTACAACATCGGCACCGGCGTCGAGACGGACGTCAACACCCTGTACCGGATGCTCGCTGCGGAGTGCGGCGTCGCCGGCGACGCGGTGCACGGTCCGGGCAAGCCCGGGGAGCAACGCCGTTCCTGCCTCGACCCTGCGTTCACGCGCGAGCACCTGGGGTGGTCCGCGTCAGTCGGCCTCAGCGAGGGCGCGCGCACCACGCTCGACTTCTTCAGGAAGGCGCCCTAAGCACCGATCGACATGCGCGCGCGTGCCAGGTTGCCGGCGCTGCTGGTGCGCAGCGCGAGCGCCGCATCGCGAAGCGCCGGGTCGCGGCCGTGTGCGGGCGATTCCGCGAGTCGCGCAGACCAGGTGAGCTCGTCCACGGCCTGTTCGAGTGCGGCCCGTGCCTCATCGAGCTGCGCGGGAAGGGGGGTCGCGGCGATGCGCTCGAGCGCCTGAGCGCAGCCGTCGAGCTTTCTCCGCAGCGCGTGGACCTCGTCGGGGGTTCCCTCGGCGAGCGCGGAACCAAGCGCATCAGCGGCGGTCGCGGTGGTGTCGAGCACGGCGGTCAGGACCGCATGCGGATCCTCGTCACTCGAGGCCCCTGCTCCCATCATCCGGTAGGCGCCGACCAGGAAGAGCAGCACCAGCAGCACGGCGACGATGTAGATCGCCGGCACAGAGGGTCCCCGTTACTTGTAGCGGAAGGTGATGCGCCCGCGCGAGAGGTCGTACGGGCTCAGCTCGACACGCACCCGGTCGCCGATGAGGATGCGGATGTAGAACTTGCGCATCTTTCCCGAGGTGTATGCCAGGACGTCCTGTCCGGTCTGCAGGCGCACCTTGAACATCGCGTTCGGCAACGGCTCGACGACGGTCGCGTCCATCTCGATGGTCTCTTCCTTGACCTCGACCTGCGCAGCGCCATCGGCCGGCTCGCGTCGACGGACGGGACCGCGCCTCCTGGTGCTGCCGGGACGGGGTGGACGTCGTGCCAAACAGGGTCTCCTCGAAGCAGGTCGAACGGTGGCCGAGCGTATCACGGAGCCGTTCCCTGGTAACGTCGTCTCGATGACGGGCAAGGAGCGATCTCCGTTCATCGCTGCGCTGCACGATCGGGTGCTCGTGTTCGACGGCGCGATGGGGACGAGCCTGCACTCCGAGAACCCGACCATCGAGGACTACGGTGGCGCCGCGCTCGAGGGCTGGATGGACGGCCTCGCGATCCATGCGCCGCAGATCGTGGAGCGGGTGCACCGCGGATTCCTCGACGCCGGCTGCGACGTCATCGAAACGTGCTCCTTCCAGGCAACGCGGCCGCGCCTCGAGGAGTGGGGCCAGGGCGGGCTGACCCGGGAGCTCAACGTGACCGCCGCGCAGCTCGCGCGGCGCGTCGCCGGCGAGTACTCGCAGGACGGCCGTCCCCGTTTCGTCGCGGGAAGCATCGGGCCGACCGGGTTCCTGCCGGCGTCGAGCGATCCGTCGATGAGCCGCCTCGGGTTCGCGGAGCTCGTGCCGGTGTTTCACGAGCAGGCCGCGGCGCTCATCGAAGGCGGCGTCGACGTGCTGATCATCGAGACACAGCAGGACATCCTCGAGACCAAAGCCGCCGTGTTCGGCTCGCGCAGCGCTGTCGAGGAGTCCGGGCGTCCGGTCCCGATCATCGCGTCGGTGTCGCTCGACGTGACCGGCCGCATGCTGCTCGGGACCGACATCGCCGCGGTCCTCGCGATCCTCGAGTCGCTCCACGTCGACGTCATCGGCCTCAACTGCTCGACGGGTCCGGAGCACATGCGCGAGCCGATCCGATACCTGACGAGTCACACCGCCGTCCCGGTGGCGTGCATCCCGAACGCCGGCCTGCCGCTCAACGTCGAGGGACGCGCGCACTACCCACTCGAGGCAGTCCCGATGGCATCGGAGCTCGCGAGCTTCGTGCGCGAGTACGGCGTCAACATCGTCGGCGGGTGCTGCGGCTCGACGAACGAGCACATCCGCGAGCTCGTTCAGCACGTCCGCGCGGTGCACCGCGCGCCGCGCACCTCGCTCGACACCGCGCCGCGCCTCGCGAGCGCGATGCACGCCATCGAGCTGCATCAGCAGCCCGCGCCGCTCCTCATCGGCGAGCGCGTGAATGCGCAGGGCTCGCGCGCGGTCAAACGGCTGCTGCTCGCCGACGATTACGACGGGATCCTCGGTATCGCGCGAACGCAGGTCGAAGGCGGTGCGCACGCGCTCGACCTGTGCGTCGCGGTGACCGAACGCAGCGATGAGGCCGACCAGATGCGGACCGTGGTGAAGACGCTGCAGATGAGCGTCGACGCCCCGCTGGTCATCGACAGCACCGATGCCGATGTCATCCACGCGGCGCTCGAGGTGTATCCCGGACGCGGCATCGTCAACAGCGTCAACCTCGAGAACGGACGCAAGCGGTGCGACGCGGTCCTGCCCCTGGTGCGCGACCACGGCGCCTGCGTGATCGCGCTCACGATCGACGAGCAGGGGATGGCGCGCACCGCAGATCGCAAGGTCGAGATCGCGCGCCGGATCCATGACCTCGCGCGCGATGAGTTCGGGCTGACGCCCGACCAGCTGATGTTCGACGCGCTCACGTTCACGCTGGCAACCGGCGAGGCCGAGTGGATCGACTCCGCGCACGAGACGATCGAGGGGATCCGCACCATCAAGCGTGAGCTGCCGGGCGTGCTCACCGTGCTCGGCGTGTCCAACGTGTCGTTCGGACTCGCGCCGCACATGCGGCCCGTCCTCAACAGCGTGTTCCTGCACCACTGCGTCGAAGCGGGGCTTGACGCGGCGATCATCAACCCGACGCATGTCGTGCCGTACGGCGAGATCGACCCACAGACCCGGCGGCTTGCCGAGGAGCTGGTGTTCAACAGCGTGCCCGACGCGCTGACGCGCTTCATCGCGCACTTCGACGGCGAGCCGTCTGCGGGCGGCGCGGGCCTTCCGGAGACCGCGGATCCGTACGAGGGCATGACGACGGTGGAGCGCATCCACGCGCAGATCCTCCATCGCCGCAAGGACGGCATCGAGGAGCAGATCGACCTCGCGCTGCGTGACCTCGACGCGGTCACCGTCCTCAACACCGTGCTGCTGCCCGCGATGAAGGACGTCGGCGACCGTTTCGGTTCGGGTGAGTTGATCCTGCCCTTCGTCCTGCAGAGCGCGGAGGTGATGAAGCGCGCGGTGGCGCATCTCGAGCAGTACCTCGAGAAGCGCGAGGGATACACGAAGGGCAAGGTCGTGCTCGCCACGGTGTACGGCGATGTGCACGACATCGGCAAGAACCTCGTGAACACCATCCTCAGCAACAACGGGTACACCGTGTTCGACCTCGGCAAGCAGGTGCCGCTCAACACGATCCTCGACAAGGCGCAGGAGATCGACGCCGACGCGATCGGCCTGTCCGCGCTCCTGGTGAGCACGAGCAAGCAGATGCCCGCATGCGTCAAGGAGCTCGATGAACGCGGTCTGAGCTATCCGCTGATCATCGGTGGCGCGGCGATCAACCGCGGCTTCGGGCGGCGCATCCTCTATCTCGACGAGGAGCGCGCGTACGCTCCCGGCGTCTTCTACTGCAAGGATGCCTTCGAAGGACTCGAGACGATCGATCAGCTCCTCGACCCCGATCGGCACGACGCGCTGCTCACCAAGGTGCTCGACGAGGCGCGGGTCCATCGCGAGCGCGAGCGCGAGAAGCTCGAGCGTCGCAACGCGGCCGCCGCCGGAGCCGGCTCCCTTCCCGCGCGCAGCGCGGCGCGACGCGACGCGCCGATTCCCACGGTGCCCTTCTGGGGCGCGCGCGTGCTGCGCGACATCCCGATCTGGGACGTGTACCCGCACATCGATCGCAACTCTCTCTACAAGATGAGCTGGCAGTTCCGCGGCGTGCGTGACCCGGCGAGATGGGAGGAGCTGCTGCGCACCGAGCTCGAGCCGCGTCTCCAGCGTTCGATGGAGGAGGCGGTGAGCGACGGATGGCTCCAGCTCGAAGCCGTGTACGGATACTGGCCCGCGCTCGCCGACGGCAACACCGTGATCGTCTACGACCCCGGCGACATCGACGCCGAGCTCGGACGATTCACCTTCCCGCGTCAGAACGAGCAGCAGCGTCTCTGCCTCGCCGACTATGTCCGTCCTGTGGAGGATGCCGCCGACGGCGAGCGCGACGTCATCGCGCTGCAGGTTGTCACCACCGGCCCCGGTGCGTCCGAGCTGTCCAACCGTCTGCAGGTCGACGGCGCGTACGACGACATGCTCCGAGTCCACGGCTTCGCCACGCAGATGGCCGAGGCGACGGCGGAATACGTGCACCACCGCATCCGTCGCGAGCTGCGCCTTCCCGACGAGCAGGGCCGCCGGTACTCGTGGGGCTATCCGTCGTGTCCCGACCTCGAGGACCACGAGACACTCATGCGCATCGTGCCGGCCGGCGAGATCGGCGTCACGCTGACCGAGGGATATCAGTTCGTGCCGGAGCAGTCGACGGGGGCGATCGTGCTCCATCATCCGGAAGCCCGCTACTTCGCGGTCTACGGCGGCTCGACGGTCGAGGAGGATGCGCCGGGAGCGCCGGAGAGCCCGTCCCCACCGCAGGGATACAGCGCCGCTTGACGTGCGGTCGCCTCGCAGGCGATCGGCCTCAGCAGAACAGGCTCGCGTCCTTCGACAGCCGCGATGCCACGTCGTAGCCGTACACGGAGATGGTGTACGGCCCGCGCGTGTACACGGTCTCGGGTGGTCCGAAGATCGCTGCCGACGGCAGCGACTTCCCGCAGGACTCACCCGTCCAGGGCGTGATGATGAACGTGGTTCCCGCTGCCGGTGCGTACTCGCCTTTGGGTGCGAAGTCATAGGGACACAGGCTCGCGGCCCCGCCCGCGCACGCTGTGGAGCCACCGAGCAGCGGCCACACGGACAGCGCGCCGTTCGACCGCCAGTCGAGGTCGTACGACTCCCAGTATCCGGCATAGCCACGCGTCAGCCCGTGCTCGAGGAGCACGGGCAGCGGGTCATCCGCTGCGGGCACCTGGAGCTGATCGTAGAAGTGCGATGCGTCGAACGTGGCGGTGCTCACCGCATTGTTGACCGCGAACAGGCCGAACACACCCACGGCCAGGAGCGCCGCCGCGCCGGCGCGTGAGTGCCGGCGCGCGAGCGAGGTGGGTCCGAATCGGATGACGATCGCGGGGAGCAGCGCCGCCGCGGCGAGGTAGCAGCCGACGAGATAGCGCCCCTGCATCGGAGCGCCACCCGCACCGTAGCCGAGGAAGACGAAGGCGCCGAGCAGGAACGCGAACGCCATGCCCCAGAAGAGTCCATACGCCGCGAGCGACGTCTCCACCGATGCGGGCCGCGGGCCGGCGACGGTGCGCTGTCCAGCACCGACCGCCACAAGAGCGACAACGCTGCCCACGGCGACGACGCAGAGTCCCGCAGCGAGCACGGATATCGCCTCGCCGTACCATCCGCCACCGATCGTCCATGCGAGCGTCTGCATCGCCAGCCCGATGCCACGGATGACGCCGCTGATACCGCCGCTGCCGGGCAGGATGGAAACGGTGCGGATTCCCTGCACGCTCATCACGAGGAACGAGAGGCATGCCGCGACGAGCGTGCCGGACAATGTGACGAGGGACGAGCGGACCTGATGCGCGGGGAGGCGCCGGCGCAGCACCGCGACCGTCGCGATGTACGGCACGACTCCGAACGCGAGCAGCTGCGGGTCGGTGACGACACCCACGCCGACGGCGACGCCGACGAGCACAGAGCGAGATACGCTGCGCTGCTCGCGCACATCGAGCACGAGGTGCCACGCGAGCAGGACCGCGGCGGCGTAGGTGGTGATGTGGTTGTCGGGAAACAGCAGCGGCCACAGCACCACCGTCGGGAGCACGAGCAGCAGCACCGACGTGAGGAATGTTCCCTTGCGACCGAGCACGAGGTGCGCGGTGCGCACGAGGAGCAATCCCATCGCCACCGTGAGCACAGGTCCGGTCCAGTACTCGATGCCGGCGCGGAACGGCACCCACTGGAGCAGCTCGTCGAACCAGATGACGCCGATCGACGTCTGCGTCGGCAGGAGTTGCGGACCGTGGCCCGTCGCGAGTCCCTGGGCGATGTAGCTCAGCTCCGGCGCGTCGCTGAAGCGGTAGACCGCCGCAAGGAGCGTCGGCAACCGCAGCAACGTGACGGTGAAGGACACGAGCGCGGCCACGCCCGCGAGCCCGCCGAGGATGCCGAGAGTCTTCAGGCGCCTCGACCCGGCGCGGGACACCACCGCGATGGTCTGTACATCCGCCACCCGGCACAGCCTAGGCGCGACCGGCTCCGTGGTCCCGTTTCGATGCGCGAATGTGACGCCCCCGGCGCTACTCCGCGTAGCGGCGGATGCGCTCGTCCTCCGCGCCGTGCTCGTGCTGGTACAGCGAGCACGACTCCGGCGACGAGATGCACGGCGGCACGGGGTGGCGGCCGGTGAACCGGTGGGTGTGCCGGTCGACATGGCAGTCGGCCTTGTAGCGGGTCAGGAGACCGAAGGGCCCGGCGCTCTCGCGGAGGATCTGCTCCAGATACGGGCACCGGCGGCCGTGCGGACGCGACTGCGCGGACTGGCGATGCGGCTCCGGGCGGCCTCGTTGCGGCGGCGGTGGTTCTGGTCGCATCGCCCCCCGAGTGTAGTGCTCCTACTGGGCGAGCATCGACTGGATGCGCGAGGCGAGTTCCTTGATCTTGAAGGGCTTGGCGAGCGTCTGGACGTTGCCGTATGCCTCGAGCTTCGGAGCCGTCGAGGCGTTGACGAGCGCACTCACCACGAGGACCTTCGGGTCGCTGCCGTGGTCGGAGCGGATCCGCTCGAGCACCTGGGTTCCCGAGAGGTCGCCCGGCAGCATGAGGTCGAGCAGCACGAGGTCAGGCTGGAACTCCCCGAACGCCGCGAGGCCTTCGTCGCCGCTCTTCGCCACCTTCACCTCATAGCCCTCCATCGTGCAGAGCAGAGATTCGATGTCGGCGAGCGCGTAATAGTCCTCGATGATCAGGACCTTCTTCATGGCGGTACTCGTCGCTGGGCTCATGGTGGGGCGGGCCGAATATAGCACGGGGTTTTCCGCCGTTCCGAGCATGTCGACTGCGTGACCGATCCGTCACCCTTGTACGCGGGCCGACACGACGGTCGGCGTCGGCCCGGTCAGATCGACCGGTCGATCAGCGTCCCTGTGCCGAGACCGCCGCCGCAGCACATCGCCTGCAGGCCGTATCGCGCGTTGCGGCGCTCGAGCTCGTGGAGCAACGTCGTCATGAGGCGCGCGCCGCTGGCGCCGAGCGGGTGGCCCAGCGCGATGGCGCCGCCGTTGACGTTCACCCGCTCCATGTCGGGGTGATGCTCCTGTGCCCAGGCCAGCACCACCGGTGCGAAGGCCTCGTTGATCTCGAAGAGGTCGACGTCGCCGATGGTGAGGCCGGACCGCTGCAGCAGCCGCGCGGTCGCGGGAATGGGGCCGGTGAGCATCGTGACGGGGTCGACGCCGACCACGGTCTGACCCGCGATGCGCGCGCGGGGCGTGACTCCAAGGGCCAACGCGCGCTCCACCGACATGAGCAGCACGGCCGCCGCGCCGTCGGTGATCTGCGAGCTGTTGCCGGCGTGCATGATGCCGTCGGGCTTGAACGAGGGCTGCAACGCCGCGAGCGTCTGCACCGTCGTGTCCGCGCGGATCCCCTGGTCCTGGCTGATCACTCGACCATCGCCGTTGGCGCCGACGACCACGGGCGCGATCTCACGGTCGAACCGCCCCGCCGCCTGCGCCTCACCGGCGCGGCGCTGCGACTCGGCGGAGAACTCGTCGGCCTGCTCGCGAGTGATGTGCCACTGCTCGGCGATCATCTCGGCCGACAGTCCCTGGGGAACCAGGTTGTAGACCTCGAGCAGTTCGGGTGGGAACGGCGCGCCGGGGCCCTGGAAGACGGTGCTGCCCATCGGCACGCGGCTCATGCTCTCGACCCCTGCCGCGATCGTGATGTCGCACACGCCGGACTGGATGAGATTGGCGGCGAAGTGGATCGCCTGCTGTGACGAACCGCACTGCCGGTCGACCGTGGTCGCCGGGACCTCGACCGGGAACCCGGCGGCGAGCGTCGCCTGGCGTCCGATGTTCACCGACTGCTCGCCCGTCTGGCTGACGCATCCGAAGATGACGTCGCCGACCATCGCCGGGTCGATGCCGGCACGGCCGGTGACCTCGCGAAGGACGTGGGCGGCGAGCAGCACCGGGTGGACGTCGCGGAGGTCCCCGTTGCGCTGGTTGCCACGGCCCAGCGGGGTACGTACGGCTTCAACGATCACGACGTCAGTCATGGGTTCTCACTTTCCGATGGTGTGGCGTTCGCAAAAGCTCGTCGATAGCCAACCTTAGCAGCGGGTCCGGGCGAGCGGCCTCCTCAGCCGTCGAAGCGGTAGACGGAGATCAGCGCCGGCCGCGCCGTCGACGGGTCGACCGGGTTGGCGGGCGACCGCTCCGTGGCCACGAGCGTCCAGCCGGCAGGTGGTGCCGGGTCGACCCCGTCATTGAGCACGAGCACGTCTCCCGGCGACGCGGTGGGCTCGACGAGCTGAGGCGGCGTGACCTGCATGCCGAGCGCCGTGAGACCGGGAGTGGCATCGTCGGTCACCGGATCCGCCGGTGGCGCCGGCAGGAGCGCGAAGAACGCCTCGATGTACGGTGGATCGAGGTTGCTCGACAGGTAGACCCGGTGCCCGCCCGCCTCCGCGCGCGCCGTCGTGATGGCGGCGATCTCCCCGGTGTCGAAATCGATCGCGGCCCGGTTGGGGTACGCCGTGTAGAGATCGACGGTGAAGAGCGCCCCCTGAACGAGCAGCCCCGCCGCGAGCACCCCGGTCACCGCGAGGAGCGCCTGGGGCCGGTCCCCGACGGCCTTGCGGATGCCGTCGGCGCCGAGGATCGCCAGCACGACGAGCAGGGGGAGCATTCCCGACGAGCGCAGCGCGTGCGGCGTCCCGTTGTTGGTGAGCGCGGCGGCGATCGGCGCCAGGACGATGGCCGCCGCGAGGAACTGGATGAGCGGCTGCCGCCGCCGCTGCCAGCAGACGAGCAGCCCGGCCACCAGCAGCGGCGCGGTGACCCACAGCAGCATCCCGCCGATCCCGGTGTTCTGGCGGGGATTCGCATCGCCGTTGACAAACAGGAAGCTCGGCGAGAAGTAGGTGATGTAGTTGACGAGAAAGCGGTCGACGACGACGTTGAGCGGCGCGCCGTCGGCCCAGATGCTGATCAGGCCGAACCGCCCGGTCAGGGCCCCGGGATTGAGGAGCGAGTAGACCCCGAGCACCACGTACCCCATGAAGACGGGCACCATCGCCCGCCACCAGCCGGACGTGCGGGCGACCCCCCAGACCACCGCAAGGGCGATCGCTATCAAAAGCACCTCGAGGCGCGCGGTCGTGTAGCCGTAGATGGCGAAGGCGAGGAACACGCCGGCCAGGCCGAACTGTCGCGGCGTGGGCGTGCGCGCCGACAGACACCAGACCGCCGCCGACAGGAGCGCGACCATCGAGATCGTCTCGAACCCGACGCGGCTCTCGATGACGAGCCACGGTGTCAGCGCGGTGAGCAGCAGCGTGCCGAGCGTGATGACCCTCGACCCCGTGAGCCGCCACGCTGCGGCCGACAGGAAGCCGACCACCGCGAGGCCGAAGATCGCCGCCGGGAAGCGCTCCACCGCCACGGTCAGCGGCAGGAACCGCACCAGCGCGGCGACGCTGTAGACGTAGACCGGGTTCTTGTACTCGCCAAACGCCTCGAAGAAGAGCGGGAGGTGGATGCCGTGCTCGTCGACGCCGAAGTGGGCGATCGTCCAGGCGTTGTAGCCGATCGACGCCTCGTCGACGTACAGGCCGGGAGGAGATCCCGCCAGATCCACGATATTGCGCACCACGACGAGCGCGGCGCAGAAGGCGAAGGCGCCGATCCAGAGACGGCGGTGTCCCCGCCCGGTATCCGGCTCCGGGTCACCCACGAGCTGCGGCGACGAAGTCCTGGAACAGCCTGCGTGCCCAGGGGCGCTCGAGATACAGCTCCTCGGGATGGCACTGCACCCCGACCACGAAGCGCCGTCCCGGGTGCTCGACCGCCTCGACGAGGCCGTCGTGCGCTCGCGCGCTCACGACGAGATCGTGCCCCAGATCGCGCACCGCCTGGTGATGCATGCTGTTGACGTCGACCCGCTCGTCGCCGGCGATGGTGTGGAGGCGCGACTCCGGCAGCACCTCGATGTGGTGGGTGACCTCGCCGCGCGTGCTCGGGGGATAGTGGTTGTGCTCCGTGGCGAGCATCGCGCCGACGTCCTGCCAGAGCGTCCCGCCGAGCGCCACGTTCAGCACCTGGGCGCCTCTGCAGATCGCCAGCAGCGGCTTGTCCGCCTCGAGTGCCCAGCGCGCCAGCAGCATCTCGGCTCGATCGAGCTCAGGGTCGACCTCGACCGAGCAGTCGGCGCGGATCTCCTCGCCGTACAGCGTCGGTTGCACGTCTGGCCCGCCCGGGAGGCAGAGACCGTCGCAGAGGTCGAACAGCCGGCGCAACGTCGCTTCGGAGAGCGACACGCTCATCCCCACCGGGGTCGCGCCCGCTGCTTCCAGCGCGTCGAAATAGGCGCGATTGCGCGCCAGCACCGGCGGAAGGTTCAGCTCGGCCGGCGCGCGCAGCGTGATGCCGATCAGCGGTGGCCGCGTCATGGAGCCATCTTCGCCGGTCAGGACGAGAAGGTGAACCGATTGATGCGCAACCAGGGCGCGAGCACGCCCGACTCGCCTTCCCCGAGCTCGAGGCGCCGCTCGCGGCTCACGTCGACGACGCCGTCGAGCGCGCCGACGATGCTCTGTGTGAAGCGGAGGTCCTTCACGGGCCGGGTGATCCGGCCGTTCTCGATGAGGAACGTCCCCTCACGGGTCATGCCGGTGATGACCGTACGCAGCGGGTGCACGTCGCGGACGTACCAGAAGCGCGTGACGTACAGCCCGCGCGATACCGAGGACACCATGTCCTTCCAGGGAGTCGTCCCCGCGTCCATCACCACGTGGCGCGGCAGCGGTCCCCGCGTGTTCGGCTGCGGGAGGGAATGGCCGGTTGAAGAGACGCCGTCGCGCAGCGCGGTGGGCGTGTCGTACACGACACCGGCACACACTCCGTGATCGATGAGGCGCAGCGCCTGCGTCGACACACCCTCGGCGTCGAACGGAAACGGAAAGACGTCGAGTGCCGTCGCGTCGTCGCGGATGGTGACGAGCTCGCTCATCAACCGCTCGTCCATGCGCATGAAGCTGCGGTGCTCCTGGGTCGCCAGGGCGCTGAAGCCGACCCACGCGAGGTGCTCGAGCAGATCCGTGACCGCATATGGGGAGAGCACGACCTCGTAGTCGCCGGGATCGATCGCCGTCGCGCCCTGGTTGCGCTCGCAGGTGTCGACGACCTCGGTGGCGAGACCGTCGACGTCGAGCGCGTCGACGTCCGCCGAATGCCGCGATGCGTAGCCGCCGCCGTCGTCGCCGCGGGCCACGCTGACGACGCTGGCCTGCGTCGCGGTGGCGGCGCGGCGCACGCCGGCGGTGGTCACGATGGCGGTCGTGCGCGTGCCGGTGCTCAGCGCGCCGTACGCGTTGACGTCGTGCGCCCGCGCAGCGCCGGTCACGATCGACACCAGCCCGGCGCGCTGTTCCGGCGTCGCCGCGGCCGTGGCCGGCGCGAAGGCGACCGGCCCGCCCGCACGGTGGTCCGGCGCCGGCAGCGGCGAGACGCCGGAACCGGTGCCGACGCGCCGGCTCTCCTCCGCAGCGTGCAGCGCCCGCTCGACCGCGGCCTCACCAAAGCCGCGTACCTCACCGACGCCGACTCGGTTGTCGTCGATCAGCCGCACGCGGACGTAGCGCGACCGCTCCGCGACGCTCTGATGGATCTCGTTGCCGGCAAACCGCGTCAGCTCGCTCGTGTCGTCGACGATGACCAGCTCGGCATCGCCACGCTCCAGACGGGCGAGCGCCGCGTCGCCGGCTGCGAGCAGCTCGTCGTCACGGCTCATCGCGCCGGTTCGACCCTGACGTCGCGAAAGCGGCAGGGGGCGGCGCCGTGACCGACGTGCATCGACTGCGACGGCTGACCCTTGCCGCAGTTGACCACCCCGAGCATCAGCCACTCATCCGGCCCGGCCACGGCGTCGCACGACCTCCAGAACTCCGGCGTCTGCCCGCTGTAGATGGGATTGCGCACGAGCCGCGTCCGCTTGCCGTTGACGATCTCCCACCCGTTCTGGGTGCCGAACTGGAAGTTGAGGCGGCGGTCGTCGATGCTCCACGAGCGATTGGTCTCGAGGTACACGCCACGTTCCGTGGTGGCGATCATCTCCTCGAGGGAGGAGGTTCCCGGCTCGAGATTGACGTTCGTCATGCGGATGATCGGCAGGCGTGCCCACCCGTCGGCGCGCATCGTCCCGTTGCTCACCTGACCGATCGCGGCCGCGGTCTCACGCGATGAGAGATAGCCGGTGAAGATGCCCTGGTCGACGAGGACCGACCGCTGCGCAGCCACGCCCTCATCGTCCCAGCCGAACGTGCCGAGCCCCGGCGCTCGGGTCGAGTCCGCGGTCATGGTCACGTGCTCGCTGCCGTAGCGGAACGTGCCGAGCAGGTCGGGGGTCAGGAAGGACGTCCCGGCATACGCCGCCTCGTGCCCGAGCACGCGGTCCAGCTCCGTCGGGTGGCCGCAGGACTCGTGCACCTGCAGAGCCGCCTGCGTCGCGTCGAGGATCACGGTCATCGTCCCGGCGGGACAGACCGGCGCGCTCAGCAGCGCGACCGCCTCCTCCGCGATGCGACCCGCGTTGCCCGGGAGGTCGAAGGCATCGATCGCCTCCCACCCGGCACACACCTGGTGGCGCCCGAAGCTGTTCGGGAAGCTGCGCGTCTGCACCTCGTCGTCACTCGTCGCCGTGGCGTCGAGGCCGCCGCCCGACTCGATGATCGTCTGGTCGAGGCGAGCGCCCTCGCTGCTCGCGAAATGGCGCTCCTCGCGCACGAACTCGAGCGAGCACTCGCGAATGCGCACCTGCGGCTGATGCGACATCGCCTCATCCGTGCGCATCAACAGACTGACCTTGTCGTCGAGCGAGACGGTGAACGGATCGCGCGTGACGGGCGTCCGGTACACGCCCACGAGCGGCGGTGCCGGCGCGAGCCGAACGGCGATGCGATTCACCCGGGACGACGCCCTCGCAATCTGCACCGCGTGGCGGGCCGCCGCCTCGACGCTGACGCCGTCCAGCCGGTCGACCGCTGCGAATCCCCACGCCCCCTCGACGATGACGCGGATGCCCACGCCCTCATCCTCGAAGAGTTCCACGGCGGCGACGGCGCCGTTCTTGACGGTGATCTTCTGCACCGTTCGATTGACCACCCGGCAATCCGCATACGAGGCGCCGGCGGCCGAGGCGGCATCGAGCGCCCGCTCGCTGACCTGACGCACGAGGGCGGAGTATAGGGGTGGCGACTGACGCGGGCGCCGCGCGTTGCGTCAGCCGATGCAGTTCCCGTTCGCGCAGTACCACGACGCGGTGTCGAAGTCGGGAATGAAGTCGTTCTGCGTCACTCCCAACAGGCTCGTCGAGTATGTGTTCACGGCGAGCTCCTGAAAGAGCGGAACCGCCGGCAGCAGGGCGGCCAGCTGCACGTCGACCAGCCCGTAGTCGTGTGCGCGCGCAGTCAGATCCGCGGTGGCGCCCGCGAGATCGAGCGCGGCGTCGAGCTTCGCGTCGCTGAGGCCGCTGAAGTTCATCCCGGCCCCGAGGTCGGCGCTCGACGGGATCTCGTCCTCGGCCGGGCACCCCCCGCCGCAGTTGCCGTGCCATGTCGATGCGTAGGTGTCGGGTTCGCCGGGAAGCCCCAGACCCACGGTGTAGAGCGCGATGTCGAATGCGTGCGTCGCAAGCGGGCCACCGTCCGCGAAGGAGTCGAAGAATGTTCCCGCGGGCACGTTCGGCGTGAACTGCGACGGCACGTTGATGCCGATCTTGGCCAGATCAGCCCTGACCATGCTCTCGATCGTCAGGCGTGCCGGGTCGTCGCTCGTGGTGCCGATGTTGACGACGAGGCACGTCCCGTCCTTGAACGCTCGATAGTCCTGCCCGTCCGGCGTCGCGCCGCACTTCGCGTTGCGCACGTCGCCCGCCGAGTCGAGGATCGCGTTCGCCTGCTCGAGGTTGAACGCGGTGATCGGCACGCCGTCAGTGCTGAGATAGCTCGCCCCGAGGCTGATCCAGGAGTCCGGCGGGACGGTGGTCCTCCCCGGGGCGACCGCCGCGATGATCGCCTGCCGGTCGATGCCGAGGAGGATCGCCCTGCGCACCGTCAGGTCGGCGGTGTCCTCGTTCTCGTGCTCGGACGGGTTGGCACATCCGTCTCCGGCCGCTGCGCACAGGTTGAACATCAACACCTCTGCGCCGGATCCCGCCACGGTGTCGACCTTGAGCCGCGCGTTCGCCGCCTTCGCGTCGGAGAGCAGGTCCGGCAGCGCCGCAAGGCCGAGGTTGAGGCCAACCTCGATCGCGCCGGAGCGCACGTCCTTCTGCTCGGTCGCGAGGTCCGGCTCGATCCGGAAGACGAGCTTGTCGAGGTGAGCGAGGCTGCTTGTGTTCCAGTAGTCGGGATTGCGGACCAGCACCACCTGTGAGCCGGGCGCGTAGCTCGAGAGCACGAACGGCCCGGTGCCGTCGAGTGCTTGCCCCAGGGTGGCGCTGCCCTTGAAGGCGGCAGCGTTCCCCGACCCCGCCGTCAGGTCGAGCGTCGTCGCCGTCGTCTCGAGGTTGCTGCCGGCGGCGAGCGCTCGATCCAGCACTGCTGCCGGGAGGATGCCGTCGACCCCGCTGCCGAGGGTCAGATAGGGCCCGTACTCGCTCTTGAAGTCGACGACCGCGGTGTACTCGTCGGTCTCGGTGCACTTGATGACCTGGTTCCACCCGGCGGTGGACGCGAGCGGGGTCGGGCTCGGCCTGCCGACGGCGCCATACGCAAGCCAGCGCAGATCGAAGGTGTCGCACACGTCGCGTGCGGTCAAGGTGCTGCCGTCATCCCAGTGGACGCCCTGGCGGAGGTGCCAGGTGACGCACATCTTCGCCGCGATGTCGGCGCACCCGGTGGTCTCGACGCCGCCGTTGGCGACGGTCGGGACCTCGGTGGCGAGGTCGGGGCTCCAGTAGTCGGCCTCGCTCGCGGTCGTCGTCGTGGCGCTGGTGGCTCGATACCACAGCAGCCCCTCTTCGACCGGGGCCGCGATCACGTCGGCGAACGGCAGGCTGCCGACGATGCCGGCGTCAAGGAGCGTCGGCGGCGCCTGCCACACGCCGATGGTGAGCGTCCCACCCTGGGCGACGGGCCCGCCCCCTCCCGGAGTTGGAGAGATGGCGGTCGGCGTGGATGTGCAGCCGGCGACCGTCATGGCGAGGCCCACCGCGAGCGGCAGCGCGCGCTGCCACGCCGGCCGCGCACGGAACATGTGTCGAGATCCCGCCGTATCCACGAGCGTGCATTGTGCCCCGACCGTATAGTGGGGACGGAGTGGTCGATCGGACGATGGGGAGTTTGGAAACCGCGGCGAGAACTGGAGGCACGCCATGAGGATCGGCGTGCGCCGTCTGCCTCGCCGGAGGGATCCACGCCGGCGCTTTCGCAACCGCCTGCTGCTGGGCATGGTCGGCGTCGCACTGCTGCCGCTGGTCGCCTTCGCCGTCCTGGCGGTCATCGAGCTCGACACGGTGGCGAAGAGCACCGCGAACGCGACCGAGTCGGCGATCCTCCAGCGCCAGCAGAGTCAGCAACGATCGGGGGTGAGCGGCAGGGCCGACTCCCTCGATCAGCATCTCAGCACCATCAACGCCCAGCTCATCACGCTGGCACAGACGCTGACCAGGCAGCTGGCGGCCACACCGGCCGGCGCCACGCTCCCCAAGGGCCTGACGAATGCCGGCGATGTGAGCTACGTGGATGACGGTTCCAGTGACACGCTCATGCTCGCCACTGGGGCCGCCTCGCAACGCGACGGCAGGTTTGCGGCAGCGACGTCGTCGGACGCGATCGTCAGCGCGGCTGACAGCGCGCTGCACGCACCATCGTTCATCACCTCGGTCTGGTTCGAGAACCAGGCGACAGGCGCTCTTCGCGCGTTTCCGGCATTCGCGGTTGCGGGCGCGCTGTCCGGTCAGCGATATGACGTCACCCATCCCACCCTTCGGAACGGGTCCGACGTCTTCGCGACATCCGAGGGGGGCGTGACGACCATCGCGCCGGACGCATGGATCGCGCCTGGCGAGCCGGGGCGTGTTGCCAGCGGTCCGTTCTGGACCGATCCGTACGACCTGCTCGGCAACGGCGAGCAGGGCGTCAGCGTGTGGTACTCGCTGCTCGACAGCCAGAAGAGCCAGACACTGGTTGGCTTCGACATCTCCGGTCAGGCGATCGCGCAGCTGATGCAGACAACGCTCGGAGCGGGCCAGTCGACTGATGCCTCCCTGCTGGTCGTGAGCGCGTCCGGCAAGCTGTTGTACGGGACGCCGCAGGTGTTCACCGACTTTCCGAACACGGCTGTCGGTGCTCCATTCACGGCCCCCGGCAGCACCACGTTCACCGGCGCGCTGCACCGCATGGAGTCGACCGGCGCCATCCCGCCGGCTCCGGTGACCGCAAAGCTCAACAAGGTCGACGACGATGTGTTCGCCGCGCCTGTGTACAGCGCCCACTGGATCGTCGCCAGCCCCGTGGCGATCTCCACGCTCGAGCCCAACCTGAACTCGCTCACGCTCGGCATCACCGATGGCATCCACCGGCTGTTCCCGGTCACCGTGCTGCCGGTGCTCGTCCTCCTGGTGGTGCTCGCGTTCATCGCGACGACACTCCTCTCGCGGCGCATGTACCTCCCCGTCCAGGCACTCACCGATCACGCGGTGCTCGAGGAGCGCACCCGCCTCGCGCGTGAGATCCACGACACCCTCGCGCAACAGCTCACGGGCATCGTGCTGGAGCTGGAGGCGGCGGATACGCTCCTCAATCGAGGGTCGGAGGGGCGTGCCCGGAGCTCGGTGGACAAGGCTCGCGAGCTCGCGCGCGGAGCACTCCAGGAGGCCCGTCGATCGGTGTGGAACCTTCGACCCGCGCCGCTCTCCGCGACCGGGCTGGTCGCGGCCATCGGCCACGAGGTCGAGGCCTGGGAGGAGCGGACCGGGATCCCCGCCCGCTTCAAGGCGCGCGCTGTGCCCCAGCACCCGTCGCTCTCGCCGACCGCGGAGGTTGCGCTGCTGCGCATCGGACAGGAGGCGCTCTCCAACGCCGCGCGTCACGGCCATCCCGAGCACGTGGACGTCGAGTTGCGCGCCCACAGGCAGGAGCTGGTGCTCTCGGTCACCGATGACGGCGTCGGGTTCGACCCCGCGGCGGACGCTCCGCGCGACGATTGCTTCGGGCTCGACGGCATGGCCGAGCGCGCGCGCAATGCCGGCGGCACTCTCACGGTGGTGAGCAGCCCGGGTCGCGGGACGACGGTGACCACCCGGTTGCCGCTGACCGAGCCGGTCGCGATCGCTGAGACCGGATGATCTCGGTACTCGTGGCCGACGACCATCCGGTGGTTCGCGACGGGCTGTGCACGATGCTCGAGCTCGAGGCCGACATCAAGGTCGTCGGCCGGGCGGCGGACGGCGCCGAGGCGGTCGAACAAGCTCGCCGCACCCACCCCGACGTGATCCTCATGGACGTCCAGATGCCCGTGATGGACGGTATCGAGGCGCTCCGCAAGATCCGTGCTCGCGACCCCGAGGCACGAGTGATCGTCCTGACGACATACCGCAACGAGGACTACATCTTTCCGTCGCTCAAGGCCGGGGCGGTCGGCTATCTGCTCAAGGACGCGACTCGGGAGGAGCTCGCCGGCGCGATACGCGCGGTCGCGGCGGGAGAGTCACTGCTCGACCCTGCGCTGGTGAGCGCCGCCGCCGAACAGATGCCGTCGATCACACGACGCGAGCGCGATGTCCTCCGGCTCATGGCCGACGGCAAGAACAACGCCGAGATCGCCGTGCTGCTCTTCCTGAGCGAGAACACCGTCAAGACGCACGTCAGCAACATCCTCGAGAAGCTGGGATGCAAGGACCGCGCCGCCGCGGTGCTCCTGGCCTGGAGGCGGCACATCATCTGAGCCCCCATACACTGTCGTAGCAGTGGAATCGGTGGGAGTGGGGCTTCTCGGTCTCGGCACGGTGGGCAGCGCTGTCGCAGCACGTCTCATCGATGAGTGGGAGTTGCTCGGCGAACGCGCCGGCGCGACGCCGGTGCTCCGCTGCGTGGCCGTGCGCGACACCTCACGGTCCCGCGAGATCGACCTGAAGAACGTGCGCCTGCTCGCCGATGCCCGAGCGGTGGTCGACGATCCCGACGTCTCGATCGTCATCGAGGCGATCGGCGGTATCGATCCCGCAACGGCGCTGATCGAATCGGCATTGCGCGCCGGGAAGTCGGTGGTCACCGCCAACAAGGCCGCCATGGCCGCATCCGGTCCCCGCCTGGCGGATGTCGCCGCTGCTCACCATGCGGGTCTCCACTTCGAGGCGGCGGTCGGCGCCGGGCTGCCGATCGTCTCGCTGCTGAGCACGAGCCTCCTCGGCGATCGCATCACCGCACTCGACTGCGTCATCAACGGCACGACGAACGTGATCCTCTCGAGGATGCGAACCGGAAGGCTGACGTTCGACGAGGCGCTCCGCGATGCGCAGGACCGCGGCTTCGCCGAGGCCGACCCCACATTGGACGTCGACGGCTGGGACGCCGCGCACAAGCTGGTCATCCTTTCGTGGCTGGCCATGGGCGCGCATGTCGAAACCGGCGGCGTCGACCGTGTCGGCATCCGCGCCGTCGCCGGCGATGACGTCCGCGCACTCGACCAGCTGGGGTATCGCGTCCGGCTTCTCGCCCACGCGGGGCGCGCGAGTGGCGGACGCGTGCGCCTCAGCGTCCGGCCGACAGCGGTCGGCGCGCGACACCTGCTCGGCGACGTCGATGATGCTGACAATGCTGTCATCATCACGAGCGACCTCGCCACGCGCGTGATGCTCCGCGGGCTCGGCGCCGGCGGGGCGTCGACAGCGAGCGCCGTGGTGAGCGATGTCGTCAACGCCGTGCGTGAGCGAGGTGCCCCGCGCCGCACCGCACCCGCCGCCCGGACCGCGGAGCCGCTCGACGACGAGGACGTCGACGTCGCCGGCTACGTGCGCCTGCGGCTGAGTCGCGAGAGCGAGGGGCGCGAGCTGGTGGTGCAGGCGCTGGAGGATCGCGGGATCGCGGTCGATGCCGCGGTCGACCTGCCGCAGGGAGGGCTCATCGTCCTCACGGGGACGGCGTCGCGAGCGATGCATCTGCGGGCGATCGAGACGCTCGACACGCTGACGTCCGTCGACGAGATCGCCTGCACGCTCGACAGGGTCGAGGCCTGACTCCGCGAATGACACTGCAGGGACGCGGCGTCATCGCTCGCTGGGGAGCGCGCCTGGATCTTCCGTCCGCCGCGCCGCGGATCAGCCTCGGCGAGGGGGACACACCCTGCGTGGAGTCCGTCACGCTCGGCCCCGCGCTGGGATTGGCGTCGCTGCATTTCAAGCTCGAGGGACTGAATCCCACCGGGTCGTTCAAGGACCGCGGGATGGTGGTTGCCGTCGCGGCGGCACTGCACGCGAACAGTCGCGCGATCATCTGCGCCTCGACCGGCAACACGAGCGCATCGGCCGCCGCCTATGCAGGCCGGTTCGGCCTTCGCGCCGTCGTGGTCGTACCGGGTGGACGCATCGCGTCGGGGAAGCTGCTCCAGGCGCGAGTCCATGGTGCGACCGTGGTGAGCGTCAACGCGGGGTTCGACGTTGCGCTGCGTCTCGTTCGCGAGCTGTGCGACCAGCACCCGGTGACGTTGGTGAACAGCGTCAACCCGAATCGCATCGACGGGCAGAAGACCGCGGCGTTCGAGATCGTCGAGGTGCTCGGCGACGCCCCCGACGTGCTCGCGCTGCCGGTCGGCAATGCCGGCAACATCACCGCGTACTGGCGCGGGTTTCGCGAGGACTTCGCCGCCGGGCATGCGACCCGTCTTCCGCGCATGCTCGGCGGTCAGGCGGCGGGTGCCGCGCCGCTCGTCCTGGGACGGCCGGTCGACGACCCGCAGACCGTTGCGACGGCGATCCGTATCGGCAACCCCGCGTCCTGGAGGAGTGCGATCGAGGCGCGCGATCAGTCCGAGGGAATGATCGCGGCGGTGGACGACGAAGCGATCCTCGACGCGCAACGCCGTCTGGCCCGGCTCGAGGGGATCTTCTGCGAGCCCGCGTCCGCGGCGTCGCTTGCCGTGCTGGAAGCAGCGGTGCGCGACGGCGACGTCGCGCGCGGCTCGAGCGTCGTGTGCGTCCTCACCGGCAACGGCCTCAAGGACCCCGGTGCCGCCGAGAGCGGGCTTGCCCCCATCCTGCAGATCGAAGCCGACGTGCAGGCGCTGGCGCGCGCCGTCGAGGTCTGAGCGGCGTGCGCGTCCGAGTCGCGGTCCCGGCAAGCGTGGCCAACCTCGGTCCGGGCTTCGACATCCTCGCGCTCGCGCTGCACCTGCAGAACACGGTCCGAGCCGAAGAGCGCGACGGAGACCTCAGCATCGACCCCGGCGACGGCGCACCGGCTGCGCTGAGGCATCCGGAGGAGAACCTCGTGACGCGCGCGTACGCGATGACCTGCGCCGAGCTTGGTGTGAGCGCAACCGGCGTCCACTTCACCTGCGTGAACAACATCCCGATCGGCCGGGGCATGGGCTCGAGCGCCGCCGCGGTGCTGTCCGGCGTGCTCGTGGCCTCCGCGCTGCACCACGCGCCCTGGGACGAGAACGACATCCTCGACCGCGCCGAGGAGCTCGAAGGGCATCGCGACAACGTGGCTGCGGCGCTGCTCGGCGGACTCGCGATCTGCTCTCCCGGCGTGCCGGCGGTGCAGCTGACCGTCGCCGAGGAGCTGCACGCGGTGCTGATGGTTCCCGAGCGCCCGTTTGCGACGTCAGCAGCGCGCCAGGTGGTGCCGGTCGAATTCAGCCGCAGCGACGCGATCTTCAACGCCAGCCGGTGCGCCCTGCTCGTGCGCGCGCTCGCGCTCGGCGACCACGCGGGGCTCCGTGTGGCGATGCAGGACCACTGGCACCAGGACGCGCGTTTCGCGCTGATGCCCGGAACGAAGGCGATCGTCGATGCGGCGATCGAGGCGGGCGCGTCCGGCGCGTCGCTTGCGGGTGCGGGGCCGTCGGTCATCGCGCTCACCCCGCTCGATCCGGAGCCGATCGGTGACGCCATGGCGCTCGCCGCCCTGTCCGCGCAGGTACCGGGCACGATCCTCCATCTGTCCCCGCAGAACTACGGCACACGCGTGGACGTCTCGGCGTGACCCGCGTCGTTCAGAAATACGGTGGATCGAGTGTCGCGACGCCGGTCAAGCTCCGGCGCGTCGCACGCCGGATCCGCGAGTCGTTGCAGCCGGGGACGGAGATCGTCGTCGTCGTCAGCGCGATGGGCGATACGACCGACGAGCTGATCGCGCTCGCGCATCGCATCACGTCGGACCCACCGTCACGCGAGATGGACATGCTGCTCAGCAGCGGCGAGACCATCACCGCGCCACTGCTGGCGATGGCGCTGCACGCCGCGGGAACGCGGGCGATCTCGCTCACCGGTGCGCAGGCGGGGATCAGAACCAGCCGCGCGCACCGCACCGCGCGCATCGTCGACATCGTTCCGCAGCGAGTCCTCGACGAGCTCGCGCTCGGCAACGTCGTGGTGGTCGCCGGCTTCCAGGGCGCGACGGAGGACATGGACGTCACGACGCTGGGCCGCGGCGGATCGGACACTTCCGCGGTCGCGCTCGCGGTCGCGGTCGGCGCCGACCGCTGCGAGATCTTCACCGACGTGCCCGGCGTGCACACCGCCGACCCGCGGCTCGTCCCGGAGGCGCGCGTGATTCCCGCCATCGATTACGACGAGATGCTGGAGCTGGCGTCCGCGGGAGCCCGGGTGATGCATCCGCGCGCCGTCGAGATCGGCGAGGCGTACTCGATGGAGATCCACGTCCGATCCACGTTCGACAACGAACCGGGGACAATCATCGCCAGGCGGAGTGAGATGGAGATACGCCAGAAGGTGCGCGCCATTGCGCACGAGACCGACGTCGCCAAGGTGACGCTGCTCCGCGTTCCCGATCGCCCCGGCGTCGCGGCGTCGATCTTCGGCCCGCTCGGTGATGCCGGCATCGACGTTGACATCGTGCTGCAGAACGTCGGTCACGACGGTGCCACCGACCTGAGCTTCACCATCGCCGAATCCAACCTGCCGAAGGCGCGGCGCATGCTCGCATCCGTCGCCAGGAGCGTGCAGGCGCAGGGGTATCACGCCACCGCGGGCGTCGCGAAGGTCACCGTCATCGGCAGCGGCCTGCGGGGCACGCCCGGGATCTACGCGAAGATCTTCCAGGCGCTCGCAGCAAAGGACATCAACATCCAGATGATCGCCACGAGCGAGATCCATGTGACCTGCATCATCGACAGGCCGCGGGTCCGTGACGCCGTGCGCGCCTTGCACACCGCGTTCGAGCTGGAGAGGATTTGAGCCTCGCCGTCGGGATTGTCGGCCTGCCCAACGCCGGGAAGTCGACGCTCTTCAACGCGATGACGCAGGCCGGCGCGGCGGTGGGCAACTATCCCTTCACCACCATCGAGCCGAACACCGGCGTCGTGCCGGTCCCCGACACGCGTCTCGATCGTCTTGCCGCGCTCTTCCGGCCACCCAAGGTGATCCCGGCGACGGTGACCTTCACCGATATCGCCGGCCTGGTGCGCGGCGCGAGTCGCGGCGAGGGCCTCGGCAACCGCTTCCTCGGGAACATCCGCGAGGCGGACGCGACCGCGCTCGTGGTGCGCGCGTTCGAGGATCCCGACGTCACGCATGTCGAGGGCCGCGTCGATCCGGTTCGCGACATCGACGTGCTCGAGCTCGAGCTGCAGCTCGCAGACCTGGAGACGGTGACGAGGCGACTCGAGCGCACTGAGAAGAGCGCGCGCCTCCAGAAGGACAAGGAGCCGGAGCTGATCGCGCTGCTGCATCGCGTCCAGGAGCACCTGGACCAGGGCAACTCGGTGCGCACCATGCCGCTGACCGCCGAAGAGCAGTCACTGCTTCGAGAGTTCTGGCTGCTGACCGGCAAACCACTCATGGTCGTGGTCAACGTCGCGGAAGAGGCGGCCGGCGAGCCGGTGCCGGACGATGTCGTGCGGCGTGCGCGGCTCGCGGGTGGCGACGCGATCGCCGTCTCGGCGAAGATCGAGAACGACATCGCCGAGCTCGACCCGGCGGACCGCGAGGGGTTCCTGCACGACCTCCAGCTCGAGGAGCCGGGCCTGCACCGCGTGGCGCGGAGCGCCTACGGGCTCCTCCGTCTGATCACGTTCTTCACCGCGGGCGACACCGAGGTCCGCGCATGGAATCTGCGCGAGGGCCAGACCGCGCTGGACGCGGCGGCGAGCATCCACACCGACATCGCGCGGGGCTTCATCCGCGCCGAGGTCACCGATGCGGAGGAGCTGCTCGCGGCGGGTTCATATGCCGTCCTCCGCGAGCGCGGCAAGCAGCGGCTCGAGGGGCGCGACTACGTGATGCGCGACGGCGACGTCATCCACGTTCGCTTCAATGTCTGAGACAGCGGTCGTCGCGGACGGACCGCGGCTCGCGCTGATCATCGACGCCCCGCTGCCGGGTGAGGAGAACATGCGTCGCGACGTGGCGCTGCTCGACGCCTGTGCGCGCGGCGAGATGCCGGGAGCCGTCCGCCTGTACGGTTTCGCGCCGGCGTGTCTCAGCCTGGGTCGCATGCAGCCGGTGACCGACGTGGACCTCGATGCATGCGAGCGCGACGGCGTCGACGTCGTGCGCCGGCCGAGCGGCGGACGGGCGGTGCTGCACGACCAGGAGGTGACGTACTCCGTCGTCTGCCGGTCGTCCGACCCCATCTTCGGCGGCCGCGTCCTCGAATCGTGCGCGCGGATCCACGACGCTGTCGCGGCCGGCCTGGAGGTCCTCGGCATACGGACGACGCCTCACGCGATGCCGGCCGACCTCCGGCGCGACGCGCGCGACGGCGCGGCAATCGCTGACTGCTTCGCACGTCCCGCGGCGCACGAGCTGCTCGACGATCGCGGCCGGAAGCTCGTCGGGAGCGCGCAGGCGAGGCGCGCGGGTGCGCTGCTCCAGCATGGGTCGGTCCTGCTCGAGCCTCCGCGCGCCGCAGCGTACCTGAGAGGTGATGCCGTGCTCGCGCCCGGGGGCGCCGGCGTCCGCGAGATTCTCGGGCGTCGGGTCAGCCGCGATGAGCTCGTGGACGCGCTGGCGACCGGTTTCCGCCGCGCCCTGGGGGGCGCGCCGGCCGGTGATTGATCACCACCGCATGGTGTGCTAGTGTCGCCGGCAGACCACAAGATGTAGGGCTGCACCCCTTGCATCCCAGGTTTGTCGGGCAGCGGGCTCCGGGCTTCCCCACCGCTCTGGTCACGGCTC
>Ga0307374_10002672_pt1 | contig 31394 bp, 26 predicted proteins | sample OX3MG_FD_202532 | JGI IMG/M metagenome (GOLD analysis project Ga0307374, IMG submission 202532) | Soil microbial communities from Risofladan, Vaasa, Finland - OX-3 | ecosystem: Environmental > Terrestrial > Soil > Coastal area > Acid sulfate soil | place: Finland: Risofladan, Vaasa | collected... | reverse complement strand
CCACGCGCCGCCGCCGCCAGCATCGCCATCGCGCGCGCCTCGCCCAGGCGGAACGCGCTCTGCACGTTGGCCGCGACGAAGCTGCGCTCCAGGCTCATCGCCGACGGCGCGTATTGATCGATGATGCTGAGCAGGCGCTGATGGATGGTCTGGAGGCGCTCGCCGCCGCGCAAAGCCGCCGGCGGACGAATCGTGCCTGCCGCAATATGGGCCGGACGACTAACGCTGCCCTCGATCACGCCGAACCCGGTCACCACGTTGCCCGGGTCCACACCAATTACCCGCCCTGTCACCCGCATCACCACCATCATCTCCGCGCGCGCGAGCCGCCGCCCGCCCGCGAGGCCGAAAATCTAGGCCGCCGAGAACTGCGCCAACTCCTCGTCGCTGATGTCGAAGTTGGCGGCCACGCTCTGGACCTCTTCGTGATCCTCGATCTCTTCCATCAGCTTCAGCACCTGTTCGGCGGTGTGGCCGGAAACCCGCACCGTATTCTCGGGAATCTTGACCACCTCGGCGCTGGCGATCGGAATTTTGGCCGCCTCCAGCGCGTCGCGCACGGCGCCGAACGCATCGGGCGCGGTCATCACCTGGAAGTTTTCGCCGTCGGCGACGACGTCGTCGGCGCCGGCTTCCAGCGCAAGCTCCATCAGGCGGTCCTCATCGATCGCGCCGCGCTCGATCGTAATCACGCCGCGTTTCTTGAACATCCAGCCGACGCAATTCGACTCGCCGAGGTTACCGCCGTGGCGCGAGAGGATGAAGCGCAGCTCGGCGACCACGCGGTTGCGGTTGTCGGTCAGCACGTCGGCGATGATCGCGACGCCGCCCGGCCCGTAACCCTCGTAGACCACTTCTTCGAGCTGGCCGCCGCCGAGCTCGCCGGTACCTTTTTTGATCGCGCGATCGATATTGTCGTTGGGCATCGATTGCGTGCGCGCGGTGGTGACCGCGGTGCGCAGGCGCGGGTTGGAATTGATGTCGCCGCCGCCCAGACGCGCCGCGATGGTGATTTCCTTGATAAGCTTGGTGAAGAGCTTGCCGCGCTTGGAGTCGCGCGCCGCCTTCTTATGCTTAATCGAACTCCACTTGGAATGACCCGACATTGTAACGCCCTCGAGCGCGGCTCATCGTGGCCGCCCGCCCGGCGGTGAGCCTACCACATCGCCACATCGCGGGGGAGCCATCGATTCACCCGCCGCCAAAGGCGTTGCACAGGACCCGCCGTGTCGGCTCAAATGGAACGTTTGCTACAAGAGCCGACAATGGAACCGGCATGAACCGCGCGATCATAACGCCGACGCTCGTACGACGATGGGCCATGTTGGCGCTTGCGATGGCCTCGCTTTCGAGCGGGTGTTTCTATCCGCCGACGCAGAAACCTCCCGCCCCGAGCAAGGACGAGATCACGCTCGGCGAGCCTTACGACCTGGTCTGGGACGCCGTACACAACGTGATCAGAAAGAACAAACTGAGCATCAATGCCGACGACCCCAATGAGGGCATTGTCGAAACCGAGACCAACCGCTTCACGCTCGCCGATGCCGACTGCGGCAGACTCAAGGGGATCGGCGGCAAGTACGCCGCCACGCCCGACCGCGCCGCGACCGCCGTCTACTACTTCAAGGTCAAGCCCAAAGGCCACGAGGCGAGCGTCGTCAGTGTGCAGGCGACCTTCAGCGCGCCGCTCTACGTTCCCCTTCGTCCGACGCGCGACGAACAGTGCGTCTCGCGCGGCAAGGCCGAGGCGCGCCTGCTGAAGCAAATCGCGCAAGAGGCCGCCACAATCCATCGCCCCGCCTTCGTCAAGCCGGCGAGCTAGACGCGCGCGCGACCCTTAGCCACCCTTGACATTGGGCGCCGGGCGGGCGAAACCCAACTATTGTTGCCAGACGGCCCGCCCGACGCGGCGGGTTCGCAGACCAAAGACCTCGAGGAGCCAGTGAGATGAAAGGAAAAGTCGCCTTTATACCCGGCGAGCACAAGATCGAATTCTTCGAACACGAAGTCCCGGGTCCGCCCGCCGGCGGCCTTATCGCCGAGGTCACCCAGACCAACGTCTGCGGCTCCGAAGTCCATATGTGGAAAGGCGAGTTCGGCGGCCGCCACGGAATCATGCCGGGCCATGAGATGGCCGGACGCATCCACGCCCTGGGCGACGGGGTAAAGACCGACTGGGCGGGAGTGCCGGTCAAGGCCGGCGACCGGATCGCGCCGGTGTACTACTCGGTGTGCAACCGATGCGCGAATTGCGTGCGGGGCAACCAGGCCGCGTGCACCAGCAAGACTTTCGGCGTGCGCCATCCGAGCGAGGCGCCGCATTTCACCTCGACCTTCGCCACCCATTACATCGTGCGCGCCGACCAGAATTTCTACCGCATCCCCGACAACGTGCCCGATCTCATCGCGGCGTCGGCCAACTGCGCGATGTCGCAGGTCTACTGGGGCCTGGACAAGGCCTCCGTGCGCTATGGCGAGAGCCTGGTGGTACAGGGCGCCGGCGGACTGGGGCTGCATGCGATGGCGATCGCGAAGGCGCGCGGCGCCTACGTAATCGCCATCGACGCCGTCGAGCATCGGCTCGACGAGGCGCTGAAGTTCGGCGCCGACGCGACGATCGATCTGCGCAAGTTTGCGACGGCCGACGCGCGCCAGAAGCGGATTCGCGAGCTTATCGGCGGCCCGCCCGACGTTGTGATCGAAGTCGCCGGCGTGCCCGAGGCCTTTATCGACGCGCTCGAACTCGCCTCGATCGGCGGACGGGTGATCGAAATCGGCAACATCTCGCCCGCCCTGACCGCGCCGATCGCACCGTGGCGGGTGACCTTCAAGGCGCTCGAGATAATCGGCGTGGTGATGTATCCACCGAGCTATCTGAAGAAGTCGCTCGACTTCCTTTCGATGCATATCGACCGCTACCCGTATCGGGAAATGTGCGACGCTACCTTTCCGCTCTCGCAGGCGGCCGAGGCGCTGGACAAGAGCGAGCGGCGCGAGGTCACGCGCGCGGCGCTGCTGCCGCAACAGGGCTGACGGCCGCGAAACGGATTGAGGCCCGTCGCGCGGCCCGATGAGGCGCCCGCCCGCCGCTTGACGCCGCCTCGCGGCGCCGGGTCATAGCGGGCGAGCCGCGGTGATGATTCCGGTCGTCAGCCCCGCGGTCCGCCAGATGCTCTCGTGCCGCAGCACTCGATAGCCGAGCCGCCTGACCGCATCGGCCAGCAGCCGGGAGTCACGCATGCCAACCAGGTCGCCCTCATGGTACTTGATGGCCAGGCGGTCGACGCGCGCCCAGACATCGGGCTCGGTTTCGAGCAGCAGCGGGTATTCGATACCCTCAGCGTTGCACTTGAGCAGCGAGACCCGCCCCTCGCGCCCGCAGACCGCGCTCAGAAAATCCGCACAGGCGATGCAGCCGACCTCGATGGCCACCGAGGTCTCGCGGCGGTCCTGGTAAAACGAGCATCCGAGGCTCGATTCGGTCACGTAGAGCGTGCGCGTTCCGGCGCTCACATCGATCGCGAACGGCACAACCATCACGTTGCTCCGCGCTAGAGCGTTGGCCTTGAGCACTTCAACCATTCGCGGATTGGGCTCGACGGCGACCACGCGGCCGTGCGGCACGAGTCTGCTTGCCGCATAGAGCGCGAAAATCCCGACGTTCGCACCGAGGTCGACTACCAACCCGTCCGCAGGGAGCCCGGAAAAGTCCCGGTCATAGCACCGGCGACGGTAGACGCTCTGAAAGGCCCAGATCTCGTTATCGCCGTCCGACAGCGCCAGCGTCACGCCGTCGCGCATACGGAGCGTGAGCGGCCCGCCACGCCTGGCAAGCCGCACCCGCGCGATCTCGGGCCAATTGCGCAGCGCGCGAAAATAAAACCATCCTGAAAGAAGGTTCGGCATCCTTGTATGAGGCTGCCGGCGGCGCGGAGCCCCCACCAACGCCAGCGTAACCGACGGCCCAAGCCGTCGCATACGGTAATTCGTGCAATTGAACGGAACGACCGCGTCCTCGAACCCGAAGGTTACCGGGATGACCGCACCGTCGGTGCCCTCCGACGCCGCCGTTCGCGTCGAGCCTGGCGTCAGCGGCGGCGGGGATGTCGGGAAGCGTCCCCGCCCCGATGCACGTCAGGCGGCGCTCAGCGTTGCCGCGACTTGTGGCGGCGGCGGCGCTCGCTCCGCGGCAGCGATGGCGGCGGCGGGGTCCCAGCCGGCGCCGACGCGAGATCATCGGCGCCATAGACCCGCCATCCGACTACCGCCATGACGGCCAGCAGTACAAATGCCGCCACCAGCGTCCATGGCCTGCCCACCGGCGGCGCCACCAGGCTTCGGCGCACGGCGCTCAGGTCGAATACGGGTGCCGCGTTCGCCGGCAGCGCGTCGAGTTTCACCACGCGCGCGCTGCGGAAGAACGCGCGGCCCGTGTTGAGGCTGCCGAACCCGCCGAGCCGAAGCGCGACGTCCACGTCGGCGCCGTGCGTGCCCACCTTGAGATACAGGCCCAGGCGCCCCCAGCCGGCGGCGCCGTGGAGATCCGGCGAATTGATATCGCCCTCGTCGAGACTCACGTAGGCGCCGGCGGCGTTGGGCGCGACATCCTCGGTGCGCACCTCGGCGCCGATGTAATACCATCCCGGCCCCAGCGTCAGCGTCTGGAGCCAACGCGCATCGTTGGGCTGAAGATTGTTGACGATCAACTCCGGCTCGCTGCCGGCCGAGTGCAGCCAGTCGTAGCTCGTAACCGACGGCGACTCGTTCCATCCGCCGGTACGCCAATCATCGGGCGATTTGCCGGAGCCATGGGCAAAGTCCCCGTTGGAGAGCAGATTGCGGCCGGCCGGCGCGCCCGGGGCGCCGGGGCCAGCCGTGGGAGACGCGCCAGCGACACTCGTCGCTCCTGCGGTACCGACAGGCGGGCTCGCGGCGGCACCGGACCAAGTGGCCGCGAGCGGCGCCGCGGCGGTTGCGATAGCAATCCACGCGAGTATACGTAGTGCGACTTTCAGGCGCATATTCTCATATCCAGTTGCGCAGCCCCGGCCCGCGCAACCACATCCGCGCGTAATAGCCCGCGCGCTCGATCGAAATCGCCGTCCAAATCGGGAAATAGTAGACGAACAGGACCGCCGCCGCGGCCACGAACACGGCGGCGACCACTCGCGGCGCCCATCGCACGAGCTCGAAACCGGGGACTCTGCCGGAAACCATCTCGGCGGCGACCAGGTATAGCGCAAACAGCGTCAGCGCGGCGGCCGGGAACAGCCCCGCCCAGAAACCAAGCCCTAACAGGCACGCCGGCACCATCGTCACGAGCAGCGCGGCGCATTCCCACATCTCGGCCTCGCCCCGCCACGCATCGGCGACGATCGCCGCCAGCGCCAGGTAACCCAGGTAGACCGACGGCATGTAGTGGTACAGGAACAACGTGCGCCCGACCGGAATCCAGATAACGAGATAGCCGAGATAGCCGACGACCAGGAACGTGCGCGCCGGGTTCGGCCGCTCGAGGGCGCGCACGGCAGTGATAGTGATCGCAGTGAGGGCGCTCCACCAGAGCAGCGGATTTCCGCCGCCCCAGATGGTCGCGACCTTGCCCCGCGGCGGAAAATTTTGCCAGTACGCGATCGGCCGCAGCATCAGCGGCCAACTCCACCATGGCGAAGAGTACGGATGGGTCGCGGCGGCGACGCTGCGCTCGTACCACATCACGTCGCCGTAGTAATGAATCAAATCGGCGATCCCGGCCCACCATCCGAGCAGGAAATGCGGCAGGAACACCGCGAGGTAAACCGCCGCGCCCAGCGATCCGACCATCACCAGCGCGCCACCCGCACGCCAGACGCGCGCCGCCCGCGGCGCCGGGCTCTCCGCGCGCATGATGAAATAGATCATGAAGCCCGCACACAGAAGAAAGGTCACCGCGGGGATATACAGTTTCGAGCCGAGGCAAAGCCCCAGCGTGACGCCCATCGCGGCCAGCGTGCGGCGGCGGTCGCGAACATCGGCCGACTCGGCAAAGCGGAACAGCAGCAGGTACGACCACGCGGCAAAGGTCAGGTAGACGATATCGATCACCGCGATGCGCGAGTCCACCAGGAACATCCCGTCGCAGATGACGAACGAGGCTGCGAGCGCGCCCGCCAGGCGCGAGGCGAACATCCGCCGTCCCAGCATGTAGGTCAGCGCGACCAGCAGGATTCCGATGAGCGCGTTGCCGATCCGCCAGCTCCACGGATGGTCGCCGAAAAGCAGGATGCCGGCCGCGATCACCAGCTTGGCCAGCGGCGGATGCGGGTCGAGGAACGGCTCGGCGCGGATGTAATGGCGCGCCTGCGCCACGAAGTGAACTTCGTCGAAGACGATCTCGGCGGGATGGCCGAGATGCCAAAGGCGGGTCGCGGCGGCGGCGGCGACCAGCGCCACGAGCACGATCGTGTCGGCGCGCAACCATGGAATGGCGACCAGCGGCTCCGGCTCACGCTCGATCGAAGCGGCGCCCTGCGAAGCGGCGTCCCGATGCGCGCGGGCATCAGTCGAGCCTTCGTCGAGTCGACGCGGCCGGCCCATCCGGCCGGCGAGCGACGCAAGCTTTTGCCAAAGCGGCCCGGCACCGTTGGCCACGCCGAGGCCGTAGTCCACCGCCAGCGCGAAGGCCACGACGTTTATCGCCGCCGCCGCCATCGCGAGCCCGTCGCGCGAAGCGAGAAATACGGTGGTGTCGAGCGTGTGCAGGACGTAGGCGAGGTTGAACAGGCAGGTGGCCGTGAGGATCGCGAACACCGCCGCCATCTCTTCGCCCTCGACCGCCAGCGGCGCGGCGAAGACCAGCCCCGCGTACAGATAACGCTCGTGCATGCGCGGCGCGAACATGAAGAATCCGAACGTCGCCGCAAAAATGCCGAATATCAGGCCGCGCGGCGATCGCTCGTTCCAAAGGCGCCATCCGATAAACCCATACAGCGGCGCCAGCAGCCCCATCCCGAGACTGAAGTACGAAAGCCCGGCGACCGTGTCGCTGTCCGGTTTGCGCAGCCCGCCGAGGAGCGCCATCAGGTTGAACGCGTTGACGGAGGTCTCGTGATAATACGCCGCGGTCGAGTGGTACAGCTCCAGAATCCAGTACCACGGATGGCCGGGCTGAAACGGCAGCACCCCCACCACAACGACCACCGCGGCGGCCAGCGCCGCGCGCCACCATTTCGAGTACGGCAGTTTGAGCAGCGTCCACCATCCAAGCACCGGCACGTACATCAGCGCCTGCGGCTTCACCAGCACGCTCAGCGCGGCCAGCCCCCAGGCCAGCTCGAACTCGCCGTCGAGCGCCAGCGCCGCGCTCAGCATGATCGCGACCGTCAGCGCCGAGTCGCTCTGGCCCCACACGACGGTGTCGAAGCCGAGCGCCGGATTCAGCGCCACCAGCAGCATCACGACATAGGCCGCGCTCTGCCGCGCCGGCGCCGTGCGCCGCACGAAAATAAAGACCAGCAGGGCGAGCACGAAGTCGGCCACCAGCGCCGGGGCCTCGACGATCATCCGGAGCATGACGCCCCCGGCGCCGACCGCATGCGCAACAATTCCCGCGAGCCACAGCGCGTAAAGGTAGCCGGGCGGATAATCGAGGAAGTAGCCGGCGCGGTAGATGCCCGCGGGGCCTTCGGCGGCCATCTGGAGCGCCCACGATTCGTAGCTGGCGATGTCGTTTCTGTAGCCGTCGAACCAGGGCAGGAGCGCGAGCTTGACGATCGCGATGCCGGACAGAATCGCGATCGCCCACACCAGCGAGCGGTCGCGATCCTTCAGCAGCGGAGCGGCGTAGACGTAGATCGAGTAACCAAGCAGTGCGAGCAGCAGCAGGCCGGAGATCGCCCCGGGCAGCTTGCCGGTCGGCGCTGCCGCCCCAGCCGGCACATCCGCCGCCGCCGCGCACACGCCCGCGAGCCCCACCAGCATCAGCGACCCAACCAACCAGATCCGCGCGGCGGGCCGCATGCGCGAAGCGCTCGACCGCGCGATATCGGCGCGTTCGCGCGGGACCCCGTCGCACCTCCCAACTTTATCTTCCACAATCCGCCTCACAGGTTCCGACTGGCGGCCAGACAGCCACGACGACGCACAGCATTGCTGAATCGAAACGCCTTGTGAACAGCCTCTCCGTCTCCAACTGGCGGGCGGCGGCAGCCCGGTCTATGATGGCCCAACTCGAATCGAGGAGGTTTCCGCCGTATGGACCTGGTTCACGCCGCCTTCGAGCCGGCGGGCGACGGACCGCATCCGACCATCCTCGCGATGCACGGATGGGGTTCCAACGCGCTCGACCTGATGGGCCTGGCGCCGTATATCGCGCGCGGGCGGTGCCTGACGCTCTGTCCGCAAGGCCCGGTCGAAGTCGAAATCGGCGCGGTCAACGGCTACGGATGGTACCAGTTGCGCGTCGGCGCGCCGCCGGACATGGAAGCGATGGGCCGCGCGGCCGACCGCCTGATGAGCTTCGTGGACACCGCGCTCGAGCGCTATCCGGTCGACCGTCGCAAGCTAATCGTGATGGGCTTCAGCCAGGGCGGCGTGATGGCTTACAACCTCGCGATTCGCCATCCCGGGCGCTTCGCCGCGCTGGTCGCGCTCTCGACCTGGTTTCCCGAGGAACTTGCCGAGTACGCCGGCAATCGCGACGCGCTCGCGCAACTGCCGACGCTGGTGCAGCACGGGCGCGCCGACGACATGATCGAAATTGCCAAGGCGCGCCAGTCGGTCGAACGCCTGCGCACCTTCAAGCTGCCGCTCGTCTATCGCGAATACGATTGCGGCCATGAGATCACGGTGGATGCGATCCGGGACCTGTCGGCGTTCCTGACCGAAAAAGTCATCCAGCCCGTGATTACGCCCTAGGCTGCGGGGAGTTTCAGTCATGGCTGACGCAACGGCGCGTGACGTGGCCGAGGAATTTCTCGCCCTGCTCGAGGTGGTCCGCGAATTGCGTCGGAAATGCCCGTGGGACCGCGAACAGACGCTCGCGACATCTTCGCGCCATCTGATTGAGGAAGCCTACGAAGCCGCCGACGCGATCGAGCACGGCGGCGATCGCGAAATCGACGACGAACTCGGCGACTTGCTGGTGCAGGTGCTGTTCGCGGCGAATATCGCCGAAGAGCGGCGCGGCCTCCAGCTTGCGGCGATGCTCCGCCGCGCGAGCGAGAAACTCGTGCGGCGCCATCCGCACGTCTATGCCGGCGTTGCGGCAGAAACCTCGGCCGAGGTCGTCGAGAACTGGGACAAGCTGAAGCAAGAGGAACGCGCGGCGGCCGGCGCGACTTCGGCGCTCGACGGCCTGGCGCGCGCGCTGCCAGCGCTGACGCGGGCGCAGAAGCTCGGCCAGCGGGCGCGCGGCGCAGGGATGGACTGGGCGGCGGCGGCGGCGGTGCTCGACAAGGTCGACGAAGAGATTGGCGAGGCGCGCGCGGCACTGGCGCGCGGCGATCGCGACCATGCGGCCGAGGAGATGGGCGACGCGATGCTCGCGCTGGCCAACGCGCCGCGCTTCGTGGGTCATGACGCGGAGACCACGCTGAGAGGAGCCTGCGACAAGTTCATCGAGCGCTTCAAGCGCGTCGAGCGCGTCGCCGCCGCGCGCAAGCTCGAACTCGCGAAGCTCGACGCGCAACAGATCGAAACCCTATGGCAGGAGGCCAAGCGCACGCTGGACGACGACGAGAGCCGCTGACCGGCGCGGGAACAAACGACCTCCCTAGCCGGCGTTCCCGCCGCGCCCGTTCATGCGATCCGCAGAACGATCTTGCCGAAGTGTTCGCTCGCCGCCATCATGCGATGCGCCTCGGCCACTTCGGCCATCGGTATCACTTTGTAAATCGGCGGGCGCAGACGGCCGGCTTCGAGCGCGGCGCCGAAACGCGCGATCAGCGCGGCGACGATTTGCGCCTTCTCTTTTTCCGGACGCGTGCGCAGCGTCGAGCCCATCACCTTGAGATGGCGCCGCAGGACCGCGCTGAGATCGATCTCGGTGCGCGCGCCCTTCATCAGGCCGATCAACACCAGCCGCCCGCTGTGCGCGAGCGCTTCGAGGTTCGGCCCCAGGTAGGCCGCACCGATACTGTCGAGGATAACGTCGGCGCCGCGCCCGTTGGTGGCGGTCTTGACCGCAGCCGGGAACGGTCCCGAGCTGTAGTTGATCGCGACGTCGGCGCCGAGCTTGAGGCACTGCTCGCACTTGGCGTCGCTGCCCGCGGTCACGATCGAGCGTACCCCCGCCTCCTTGCACAGCAGGATCGACGCCGTGCCGACGCCGCTGCCGCCGCCGTGTACCAGCACCGACTCGCCCGGCTTCGCTTCGGCCAGCATGAAGAGATTGAGGAAGGCGGTTATGAAAACCTCGGGAAATGCCCCGCCTTCCTCGTCGCTCAGCGCTGCCGGGATTTTCATCGCCGATCCGCTATCCACGGCCGCCAGCTCGGCGTAGCCGCCGCCCGCCAGCAGAGCCATCGCGCGCTCGCCCACGCGCCATCCGCCGACCCCCGCTCCCACCGCGGCGACCTCGCCCGCGCATTCCAGGCCCATGATTTCCGAGGCGCCCGGCGGCGGCGGATAGAACCCCTGACGCTGCATCAGATCGGCGCGGTTGAGCCCCGCGCACTTGACCCGGATCAGCAACTGGCCCGGCCCGGCCTGGGGATCGGCGGCGTGACCGATTTTGAGTACGCTTTCGTCGCCCGGCTTTTCGCAGACTACCGCCTTCATCGCTGAAACATCCTCCATCGCGGCACCGCGGCGCGAGGCCCGCGTCGCGCACAAACGCGGAGAGGGTCCGCTCTGGACCCTCTCCGGAAACGATACACACGAAACCGCGAACGCCGCGAGCTAGATCTTGTAGTCGATGATCGTCACGCCGACGTTCTGAAAGTTGGTCATTTCCTCGAGGACCGGCGACGCGCCCTCCAGTCCGACCGTGCCGGTGATCATCGCCTTCGGATTGAGCTTCTTGGCCTCGACCATCTGGAGCATCCCGGGGTATCGCGTCGATTGCATCCCGAGTGTGCCGAGCAGCTGCAACTCCATGAACACTATCCTGTCGATCGGCACTGAGATTTCGCCCTTCTCGGCCTGGGTCGTGAGCCCGATCTGGAGATGGCGCCCCTGCTTGCGCAGGCTGTTGATCGAGTTGCGGCAGGTCGCGGCCACGCCCAGCGCGTCGACCGAGACATGCGCGCCGCCCTTGGTGATGTCCACGATCGCCGCCGCCGGATCGCCGGCCTTGGCATTGACGATATGGCTCGCGCCGACCTCTTTGGCCAGCTCGAGTTTGCGTCCGTCGAGGTCGACCGCGATAACGTTGGCGCCGATCGCCGCCGCGATCTGGATTGCCGCCAATCCGATTCCGCCGCAGCCGTGCACGGCGACCCATTCGCCCGGTCGCACCTGCGCGCGATCGACGATCCCGTGGTACGAAGTCATGAAGCGGCATCCCAGCGAGGCGCCCTCGAGAAACCCCACCCCGTCAGGCATATGGACCAGGTTGAGGTCGGCGAACGGGATGCCGACGTACGAGCCATAGCCGCCGTGGTAGGTGACGCCGGGGATGAGCGGGGTGTTGCAGATATTGGAGTTGCCGCTGCGGCACAGATCGCAGGTGCCGTCGCCCTGGCTGAACGGGACCAGCACGCGATCGCCCTTTTTGAAGTCTTTCACCTCTTTGCCGATTTCCTGGATCACGCCGCAGAACTCATGTCCCATGATCATCGGCATCGCCGGCGCGAGTCCGACCCACGTCCAATCGCCCGACCACAGATGCCAGTCGGAGCGGCAGATACCCTCGGCGGCGGTCTTGATAATCGCCCCGTTGGGAGGACACTGCGGATCGGGCATGTCCCTGACCACCAACGGTTTGCGAATGCCTTCCATTACGGCAGCTTTCATCGTGTCCTCCTTGAAGCGAGTCCTCCGAGCGGGCTCGGGTCAATCTAAAATCGTTGTCCGGCTAAAGTGGAGCATAAGACCTTGTCGTCGTGTCAACTTCCTGCCGCCGCCGCGTCTCCTCACCCGCCCGAGGTTGCGGCTCCCCGTCGATTCGCGGCGCGTCCGGCCTGTCTGTCTCGCTTAACGCCCCGAACGCAAGGCGCGCTGCGCGCCACCGCGGTCAACCTTTCGTATAGCGCCGCGTCTCGTGAGTGGCAAACTGTTTCGGATCACGCCGCCAGCGCTGCCAGCGTGCGCTCGTAGCCGGCGAGGTCGGCCGCGTCGACCTCGACGCGATGCAGGTCGGCGCCCGCTTCGGCTTCGGCCGCCAGCCGCTCGCGCGCTCCCGCAACCTCACCGGCGTAGCCCATCTCATCCAGCAGCCGGCGCGAGACCGCCTCGGTCCCGGCCTTCGAGCCGCCCGCCGCCCAAGCCTCGCGAATCCTGCGCACGTCGTCGCCGAAACCGAAGCGCGTGAGCTGCTCGGCATAGAAAGTGCCCATCCGCGCAGCGTAGAACGACAGCGTACCGGCCTGGATGGCGCGCGCGCGATCCGGATTGTCGGTCACCTGAATCGTGCTCGGCGATTTGACCGCGATGGATTTGGGATCGCGCCCGGCCTTCGCCGCTGTCGCGCGAAAATCGGCGATCGACTCCCTCAGGCGCCCCAGCGGAATCATTACCGGCAACCACCCGTCGGCCGTTTGCGCGGTGAACTCGACGCTCTTTCGGTTGAGCGACGCAATCCAGATCGGGATGTGCTTGCGCGGCGGCTCGAAGCGCAACGTGAACCCACGCTTGAGCTTGAACAGTTTGCCGTCATAGTTGAGCGGCTGCCCGGCCATCAGCAGGTTGATGATGTCAACGTACTCGCGCATGCGGGTGAGCGGTGGATTGAACGCGACCCCATGGAAGTGCTCGATCACCTGCGGCCCGCTGGTGCCGAGCCCGACAATCATGCGGCCACCGCTAAGCTCGTCGAGCGTCGCGAAATGCTGCGCCAGCGCGCCCGGCGTGCGCGAGTAGGTGTTGACGATTCCGGTTGCCAGCCGGATACGTCGCGTATGCTCCGCGAGCAACGTAAGCGTGGTAAAGGAGTCGCGGCCCCACGCCTCGGCGACCCAGATCGAATGCACGCCGGCCTCGTCGGCAGCCCTGGCGCGCTCGATCAATCCCTTGAAATCCGGCTTGCCCTGCCAATTGACGCCGAGCGCAATGTCGTAAGCCATTCTTTTACCAACCCTCGCTGCCGTTCGCGATTTCTCCTTGTAGCGTCATGGCGCCGCGACTGTCGAGCGCGGATATGCTCCGACGGGCGCGCCGGGGGACACAAAGCGTTCACGGAGCCATAATCGGCGGGCAAAATGGCCGGCATTCGCGCACTTCTCGCGAGGGCCCATACCGGCTAAACTGAGGATTGTGGGTGATGTGGGGCGGAGCGGCGCTCAAGCCGTATCTCACCGTTAGGTTTTTACGTGCCGGCCGACAAAGAAGCTGAAAAGAAGTCCGGCGCCGCGGGCAAAGCCGCCGGCGAGGGCGACAAGCTCGCCGGGCGCAGAGTCGTCGTCGATTTCAGCCTGCTGCGCCGCTACGGCGGACGCAACTTCCGCGACCTCGGCGGCCATCCGACCGCCCAGGGCAAGCGCGTGCGGAGCAACATGATCTTCCGCTCGGCCCACCTGGCCGAGGTTCCCGAGGAAAGCCCGATAAGGTCGGCCGGTCTCCGCACCGTGGTCACGCTGCAGAGCCGCACGGAGATTTCGATCCTCGGCCCGCCGCATGCCGACGTGCTGCGCGAGGTGCGATGGGAGCATATTCCGATCGGTGATCGATGGTTTCGCGAGCGCGAGCCGATAAGCCTGATACCCGGCCGCGAGCATCACGCGATCATTCACGACTTCCGCGAGGACTGGCGGACGTTCTTCAATATCCTGGCCGAACGCGACGTCTATCCGCTGCTGTTCCATTGCTCGGCGGGGCGCGACCGCACGGGCGCGGGCGCGGCGATGCTGCTCGAACTGCTGGGCGTCGGCCGCGAGCGAATCGTCGCCGACTTTCTCGAGAGCAACGTGGTGTTTCCCAAGATGCCGCTGGCGGCGGAGCAACTCGAACCTGTGTTCGAATTGATCGACGAGTCCGGCGGTATCGAGGCCTTCATGAACGAAGGCATCGGACTGGATCGCGCCGACCTGGCGGCGATCCGGGAAGACCTGCTCGAAGATCCCGCGGCGTCCGGCGACGCCTCCGACAGCGACAACGAATAACCGGCGCGCGGTCTCGATCCCGCGCCTACCTGCCCTTCCATCGTGGCGCGCGCTTCTCGGCAAACGCGAGCGCGCCCTCGCGCGCATCCTCGGTGTCCTGCAGTCCCTTGTATAGCTCGCGCTCGAGCTTGAGCCCGTCGGCGAGCGGCAGGTCGAGCCCGCGCAGCGCGGCCTGCTTTATGCGCTGCACGGCGAGCGGCGCGCTCTTGCAGATCTCGGCCGCGATTTCCTCGCACTTGGTCATCAGCCGGCCCATCGGCACCACGTGGTCGACCAGCCCCAGGCGAAGCGCCTCTTCGGCGCCGATCCGGTTGCCGGTGTAAAGCATCTCGAGCGAGCGGCCGAGCGGAAGCAGCCGCGGCAGACGCTGCGTGCCGCCGCCCCCGGGCAGCCATCCCAGGCGAACTTCGCCGAGCCCGAACTGCGCGTGATCGGCGGCCACGCGAATGTCGCAGCAGAGCGCCTGTTCCAGTCCGCCGCCGTTGGCGTGGCCGTTGATCGCCGCGATAACCGGCTTGGTCAATTCGAACATCACCGGGTACGGCGCGTCGAGCAGCTCCTCGTTGGGCCGTACGACGTAGTTGGCCTTGATATCGCTGCCGGCGCAAAAAGCGCGCTCGCCGGCGCCGGTGAAGATCGCGACGCGCAACGCCGGGTCTGCGCCGAACTCGCGCCAGATTTGCGAGAGCCGCCCGTAGGTCTCGAAATCGCAGGCATTGAGCCGCTCGGGGCGGTTGATGGTGACGTAGGCGATCGGCCCCTTCTTTTCGAACAGCACTTTCCCGTTCATCGGAGGATCCTCCCTGCTCTCTCGTCTTTAGCACCAATGGCAATTTTTGGGATCACGCGAGGCAAACCGAAAATACGCAAGGGCCGCTCAAAAGCGGCTCCTGCAACTGCGTCCTTTGCCAGGCTGTTGCGTGAGCCACAATACAGCCGCGATAACGGAGCGGCGGTGAGCGGGTTGGTGAAAAGAACTAGGCGGGCAGGTAGCCGTCGCGCAGCAGCGACTTCGCAATGATCATGCGCAGCACCTCGCTGGTGCCTTCGCCGATTTCCGCCAGCTTCGCGTCGCGCATGAACCGTTCGACCGGGAACTCCGCCATGTAGCCGTAGCCGCCGTGAATCTGCACCGCCTTGATCGTCGTCCACATCGCGGTCTCCGAGGCGAACAGCTTGGCCATCGCGGCCTCGCGTCCGAACGGTTTGCCCTGATCCCGCAGCCCCGCCGCCCGGCACATCAGCACCCACGAGGCGTCGATTCGCGTCGCCATGTCGGCCAGCATCCATTGGATCGCCTGGAAGTCCGCGATCCGCTTGCCGAACTGTTTGCGCTCCTTGGCGTAGGCGGTCGCCTCCTCGAACGCGCCGCGCGCGATTCCGGCGGCGAAGCCGGCGATTCCTATGCGCCCGCCCTCCAGCACCTTGAGCGTCTGGCTATAACCTTCGCCCAGATTGCCGATCAGGTTGCGCGCCGGCACCGTCACGTTGTCGAAAATCACCTCGGCGGTGTCCGAGGCGCGAAGCCCCAGCTTTTCGATTCGCCGGCCGTTGGAAAGGCCGGGCGTGCCGCGCTCGACGATGAAGGCCGAAACTCCAGCGCGGTTCTTCGCGGCGTCCGTCACCGCCATCACGACGTAAACGTCACCGACCGTGCCGTTGGTGATGAACATCTTCGAGCCGTTGATGACGAAGTTATCGCCCTTGCGCACCGCCTTGGTTTGCATCGCGGCCGCGTCCGAACCGGAGCCCGGCTCGGTGAGGCACCATGCGCCGAGCTTTTTCGCCGCGACCATCCCGGGCAAATAGTGCGCGCGATGCTCCTCTGCGGCGAACAGATTGATATGCCCGCTCGAGAGCGACATGTGCGCCGCGCAGGTGAGCCCGACCGACGCGTCGTAGCGCGAGAGCCCCTCGACCACCAACGCCTGGCTCAGCGTGTCGGCGCCGCCGCCGCCGAAGCGCTCGGGAAAAGAGATGCCGAGGAAGCCCAGCTCGCCCAGGTGGCCAATCACCTCGCGCGGAAAAATTTCCTCTTTGTCCCACTTGGCCGAGTGCGGCTTGATCTCGCGCTCGGCGAACTGGCGCAGCGTGTCGCGAATCGTGCGCTGCTCGTCGCTAAGCTCGAAGTTCATCGAAGATGCTCCACCATGACCCGCGGAGTTAGCGCGTCATTCGCGCGGTTGCACGCTTTCGCGCAGCCACTTGACGATGTCCTCGGTCGAGGCGCCGGGGGTGAAGACCTCTTTGACGCCCAACTCGCGCAGTTTTTTGGCGTCGTCTTCGGGGATGATTCCGCCGCCGAAGACCGCGATGTCGCCGGCGCCGCGCTCCTTCAGAAGCCGCATCACTTCCGGGAACAGCGTCATGTGCGCGCCCGACAGGATGCTGAGTCCGACCGCGTCGACGTCTTCCTGCACCGCGGCCTCGACGATCATCTCGGGCGTCTGATGCAGCCCGGTGTAGATCACTTCGAAGCCGCCGTCGCGCAGCGCGCGGGCGATTATCTTGGCCCCGCGGTCATGTCCGTCCAGGCCGGGTTTCGCCACCAGTATTCTGAGCCGTTTCTCCGCCACGTTAGATCCAACCTGGGTCAGTGTAGATACCGAACTCGGCGCGGTATACGTCGCAAATCTCGCCGACCGTGGCGTCGTGTCGCACCGCCTCGCAGATCGGCTCCATCAGGTTCTCGCCCGAGCGGCAGGCCTCGGCGACGCGGGCGAGCGCTTCGCGCACGGCCACCGAATTGCGCTCGCGCTTCATCTTGCGCACCCGCTGAATCTGCATCTCCTCCATCGCCGGGTCGATCCTCAGAGTCTCGATCTTTATTTCTTCGGGGATCGAGTATTTGTTGACCCCGACCACGGTCTTGATGCCCTGTTCGAGCTGGCGCTGATAGGTGAAGGCCGCCTCCGCGATCTCGCGCTGCGGATAGCCGGTTTCGATCGCCTTGACCATTCCGCCCATCTCGTCGATACGCCGGATGTAGTCCATCGCGTCGCGCTCCATGCGATCGGTGAGCGCTTCGACCGCGTAACTGCCGCCGAGCGGATCGATCGTATTGGTGACGCCGGTCTCCTCCGCGATCAGCTGCTGCGTGCGCAGCGCCACCATCACCGCATGCTCGGTGGGCAGCGCCAGCGTCTCGTCCATCGAGTTGGTATGCAGCGATTGCACGCCACCCATCACGCCGGCCAGCGCCTGGATGGCGACGCGCACGACGTTGTTGACCGGCTGCTGCGCGGTGAGCGAGACGCCCGCGGTCTGCGCGTGCGTTCGCAGCATCATCGAGCGCGGGTTCTTCGCGCCGAAGCGCTCCTTCATGATCCGCGCCCACATGCGACGCGCCGCGCGCAGCTTGGCGACCTCCTCGAGGAAATCGTTATGCAGGTCCCAGAAGAACGACAGGCGCGGCGCGAATTCGTCGACGTCGAGGCCGCGCTTGACCCCCTCATCGACGTAGCAGATGCCGTCGGCGATGGTAAACGCGAGCTCCTGCACCGCGGTCGAGCCGGCCTCGCGGATGTGATAGCCGGAAATCGACACCGCGTGCCATCGCGGAACCTGCTTCGCGCAGAACTCGATCATGTCGGTGACTATTCTGAGCGAAGGCCGCGGCGGACTGATCCATTCCTTCTGTGCGATGAACTCCTTGAGCATGTCGTTCTGGATCGTCCCGGCGACCTTGTTCCACGGCACGCCCTGGCGCTCGGCGACCACCAGGTACATCGCCAGCAGCACTGAGGCCGAACAGTTGATCGTCATCGAGGTCGAAACCTTGTCGAGCGGGATGCGATCGAACAGGCGCGCCATGTCGTGAACCGAGGATACCGAGACGCCCTCGCGTCCGACCTCGCCGCGCGCGCGCTCGTGGTCGGCGTCGTAGCCCATCAGGCCCGGCATGTCGAAGGCGGTCGAGAGTCCGTCCTGCCCCTGCGCGAGCAGGAAGTGGAAGCGCTTGTTGGTGTCCTCGGCCAGGCCGAAGCCCGCGAACTGGCGCATCGTCCACAGCCGCCCGCGGTACATCGATTCGTACACCCCGCGCGTGTACGGAAACTCGCCCGGGTTGCCGAGCGCGCTTTCGTAGTCGCCCTTTACGTCCTCGGGCGTGTAGAGCGGCTCGATCTCCAGGTCGGAGACGGTCGAGAAGCGCACCGGCCGCTCCTGCCCCTTCTTATAAGTGCTGTCCAGCCATTGACCCTTGGTGCTCACGCCTTACCTCATCGGTCCTCAAGTACGTGGCTCGAAATTATCAGTCGTTGAATCTCGGAAGTGCCCTCGTAAATCTCAGTGATTTTGGCGTCACGAAAGTAGCGTTCGACCTTGAATTCCTTGGTGTAGCCGTAGCCGCCGTGAATCTGGATTGCCTCGGTCGCCGCCTTCATCGCGGTCTCGGCCGCAAAGAGCTTTGCCATCGCGGATTGCGCCGTGCAAGGCTGGCCGGCATCCTTCAGCGTGGCCGCGCGATGCGTCAGCAGGCGCGCCGCGTCGATCTCGACCGCCATGTCGGCAAGCTTCCACTGAATGGCCTGGTAGTTCGCGATCGGCTTGCCGAAGCTCTTACGCTCCTGCGAGTAGCGCAACGACGCCTCCAGCGACGCGCGCGCGATACCGATGGCCTGCGAAGCGATTCCAATCCGTCCGCCGTCGAGCGTCTTCATCGCGACCTTGAAGCCGTCGCCCTCTTTGCCAATCAGGTTGCTCGCCGGCACGCGCAGGTCGCTGAAGCTGAGTTGCGCGCTATGCGAGCCGCGGATTCCCATCTTCTCCTCGATCCGCACAACCTGGTAGCCCGGGTCCGAGGTCTCGGCGATGAAGGCGCTGATGCCGCGATGGCCCAGCGCCGGATCGGTGTTGGCGAACACGATCGCCACCCCGGCCTCGGGACCGTTGGTGATGAAGTTCTTGGTTCCGTTGATGACGTAGCTGTCGCCGTCACGCACGGCGCGCGTGCGCTGGCCGGCGGCGTCGGAGCCGGCCTGCGGCTCGGTCAGGGCGAAGCATCCGATCCATTCGGCCGACGCCATTTTCGGCAGGTAGCGCTTGCGCTGCTCCTCGTTGCCCAGCCCGAGTATCGGCCACGAAGCGAGCGAGGAATGCGCCGAAAGAATAACCGCCGTCGAGGAGCATTCGACTCCCAGTTCCTCGATCACCAGGGAATAGCTGACGTGATCCAGGCCCGCGCCGCCGTACTGCTCGGGGATGAAGATGCCCATCATGCCGAGCCGTCCCAGCTCGGCGACGGCCGCGGCGGGAAAACTGTGGGTGCGATCCACTTCGACGCCGACCGCGGTCAGACGCTCGCGCGCGAAGCGGCGCGCCGTGTCACGCGCCGCGCGCTGGGCTTCGTTGAGTTCCAAATCCATCACAGTCGATCACCAGGGGCTCGCGCCGACACCCTCTCGTATCTTAATAGACCGCGAGCGCCGATAGAACCTCGCCGAGAGGACCGTCAAACACCCCACGGACACCATCGGTTTCCTCCACCTGCGGCTATTTGTGCTGCCATCTGGCGTCGCGCTTCTGGACGAACGCGCGCGTGCCCTCGACCCGGTCCTCGCTGGCGAAGGTCAGCCCGAAGGCCTCCTGCTCGAAGCGCAGCCCCGCGTCCTCCGCCATCGTGAACGACGCGCGGAGCGCGGCCTTGGCCTGACGCAACGCGACCGCCGACTTGGAGGCCAGCCGCTCGGCGAGCTTGCGCGCCGCCGGCATCAATTCTTCGGGCGCCACGACCTGGTTCACCAGCCCAAGCGCGAGCGCCGTTTTGGCGTCGAACATATCGCCGGTCAGCACAAACTCGCGGGCGCGCGCCTGACCGATTCGATGCGGCAGGCGCTGGGTGCCGCCGAAGCCGGGAATCAGCGCGAGGTTGATCTCGGGCTGGCCGAAGCGGGCCTTCTCGCCGGCGATTATCAGATCGCACGCCATCGCCAGCTCCAGTCCGCCGCCGAGCGCGAAGCCGTTGACCGCGGCGATTACCGGGATCGGCAGGTCCTCGAAGCCGTGCATCACGCGATGGCCCATGCGCGAAAATTCCAGTCCCTCGCCGGGCGTCATCTCGGACATCGCGGCGATATCGGCGCCCGCGACGAAAGCGCGATCGCCCGCGCCGGTCACGATCAGAACGCGCACGGCGGGGTCGCGACGTACCTCGCCCAGCACCTGTCCGAGGTCCTCCAGCACGACGCGATTGAGCGCGTTGAGCGCGGCTGGCCGGTTGACGGTCAGCGTGGCCACGGCGGCCTTCTCGAATGTGACTTCCCTCAGTTCCACTAACTTTCCTCCTCGCCGTTCGTGAGTCGTCGCGGGCGGGCGCGTCGAGCGCTTTGGTGGAAGATTTCCAGCAGGCGCGGCGCGCCCGCGCGATCATCGTAGTACGCGTGTCGGTACGGATGGCGACGCTGCCGGCGGCGGCGCGCCAAGCTTCTCGCGCACCATCCAGAGCCGGTCGCCGCCCCAGAAAATTTCGCCGTCGACCACGAAGGTCGGCACGCCGAACACGCCGATTTCCTCGGCCCGCCGGCAAATCCGATCAAGCGCGATACGGCCGTCGCCGTCGAGAAAATCAAAGAAGCCCGCGACCGGCGCGCCGGTGTCCGAGAGCACGGCACGAATCGCTTCGCGATTTTCGATGTCCAGCTCGCGTTTCCAGAAGCGCTCGAACACCAGATCGTTGTACTGACGAAGGACGCCATGGCGCTCGGCGTGGAGCATCCCGATCGCGGCCAGGGACGAGTCGAAGAGCTTCCGCGGACCGCGCACGGTCAGGCCGCGGCGATTGGCTAGCCGGCGCGCGTCCATGTAGCTGTAGCGCACGCGGCGCCACTGATGGGCGTTGCGGCCCTCGACCGTCCCGAGAAATTCCGGGATGTCGAGCGTATAGGGCAACCATTCCAGGCGCACGTCGAACTCGCGCTCCAGCTCCCAGGCTGGGTCTTTCGCGAGATAGGCGTACGGACTTTTGTAGTCGATATAGACGGTGACGATACGGGCGGCCATGCGCCGAGCTTAGGGCGGAACGCCGGAGCGCGCAACGCGCGCCGCAACAGGTCGCGCGAGACCGCACGGCCCGGCGCAGTACGCCCGCGACGCCGCGCGAAAGAGACCTCGAGCGCCGGCTCTCAGTACTCGGGTTTGAAGTCGAAGTGATGGTACGCCTCGATATAGCGCACCGTGCGGGTTTTCGAACGCATCATCACGCTGTTGGTGCGCGCGCCGCCCGAAATAAACCGCACCCCGAACAGATAGTCACCGGTCGTCACCCCGGTCGCCGCGAACATCACGTTGTCGCCGGCCAGTTCCTCGAGCGGAAAGCGCCGCTTCAGATCCAGGATGCCGCAGCTCAGGCAGGCCTCGGCCTCGTGCTGGTTGCGCGGCGCGAAGCGCGCCTGCATCTCGCCGCCCGCCGACCGTATGGCGGCCGCCGCAAGGACGCCCTGATGCGCCCCGCCGGTGCCGATCAGCAAATCGATCTCGCTCTCCGGGCGCGTGGTGGCGACGGCCGCGGCCAGGTCGCCGGCCGAGAGCAGCTTGATTCCGGCGCCTGCGCGCCGGACCTCGGCAATCAAATTCTCATGGCGTGGACGGTCGAGGATCGCGACGCGAAGGTCCTCGACGTAAACTTGCTTGGCCTCGGCCAGGGCTTTTAGGTTGTCGGTGGGCGAACGGTCGATGTCGATCACGCCGCGGCCGAACCGACCGCAGGCGATTTTGTCCATGTACGTATCGGGGCAGTTGAGCACTTTGCCGCGCTCGGCGAGCGCGATGCATGAGAGCGCGTTGGGGCCGCCCGACGCGCTGATGTGCGGGCCTTCGAGCGCGTCGAGCGCCACGTCGACTTCGGGGCCCGCGCCGGTGCCGACGATTTCGCCGGTGTAGAGCTGGTCGGTCGAGCCCTGCTCGCCTTCGCCGATTACGATCTTGCCGTCGAAGGCGATCGAGTTGAGCGCCTTGCGCATCGCGTCGCAGGCGGCGCGATCGGCGGCGCGTTCGTCGCCCTTGCCGATAAAGCGCGCGACAGCCAGCGCCGCCGCTTCAGTGGCGCGAACAACTTCCAGGGCGAGATTTCGCTCCATCGTCGGGCGGGCCTCCCATCAGCCGGTATCGGCACCGGGACGTTAGCGTGTCCCGAGCAGCGATTCGATCAGCCGATAGCCATCCGTCACCGACACGCCCGTGCGGGCGGCCTCGGCCTCCGTGTAACGACGCGCATGAGCGCCACCGCTGCCTGCCGCGCCGAGCATAGCAAAGGGCACCGGTTCGTTCGAGTGCGTCTTCAGTTTGCACGGCGTGGCATGGTCGGGCATCAGCAGCAGGCGAAAATCGCCGAGCGCCGGCAGGTCGCGCAACAGCGGACCGATGATCAGTTCGTCGATACGCTCGATCGCCTCGCGCTTCAGATCCGCGCGCCCCATATGGCCGGCCTCGTCGGGCGCCTCGATATGCAACAGCAGGAAATCGCGACGCTCGAGCGACTTAAGTCCGTAACGCGCCTTGGCCGCGTAATCCGTATCGAGAAAGCCGGTCGCGCCGGGCACCGTTACCCGCTCCAGACCCGCGAGTCGTCCCAGTCCGTTGACCAGGTCGACCGCCGAGATGACCGAGCCCTCGACGCCGAAGCGCTCTTTCAGCGTCGGCACCGCGGGGCGCCTGCCCTGCCCCCAAAACCACACCGAGGTCGCAGCCGGCTTGCCGGTGGCGATCCGCGCGCGGTTGACCGGATGCTCGCGCAGAATCACCGCCGCGCGATCCATGATCGTGCGCAACCGCTCGGCGCCTTCGCCTTGCGGCAGATGCGGTCCGGCGGGCTTGCCGGTGATGTCATGCGGGGGCGTCAGATGCGTCGCGATGGGTCCGCCGTGCCAGACCATCAGATGGCGATAACTGACACCGTTATGGAATTCGATTCCGTCGCCGGCAAGCTGCGCGCGCAGGTCGGCGACGATCGCCGCGGCTTCTTCGGTCGTTATATGGCCCGAAGTGAAGTCGTCCATCAGCGGAGCGCCGTCCGCGCCCGGCTTGAGCGAGACCAGGTTCATCCGGAACACGACGTCATCGGGCGCAAGCTCGATTCCCTGGCTGGCCGCCTCGATTGGCGCGCGTCCGGTATGATAGCGCGCCGGGTCATAACCGAGCATCGTCATCGTGCCTACGTCGCTACCCGAAGGCATCCCGGCCGGGATGGTCGCGACCAGGCCGAGTTCGCCGCGCGTCGCGAGCAGGTCCATGTTGGGTTTGTTGGCCGCTTCCAGCGGGGTCTTGCCGCCCAGTTCGTCGCACGGCCAGTCCGCCATTCCGTCGCCGTGGATGATCACGTACTTCATGGTCGCCGCTAACTTACCCCCTCACCCTGACCCTCTCCCCCCAAGGGGGCGAGGGCGTAAAAAGGATAATGACGCACTTCATTCTTTTCTCCGGCACTCGCTTGTTCACCAACACTCGCGCCGGCGCTCCGCCGTCGCGCCTACCGTTCGTGTTGGCCGTGGCAAAAGAGCGATTTCCCCAACGAGGTTCCCTGCCGTCGCCAAGGCCTCACCCGCCCTGGAGGATTTTCAGCACCTTGCCGACGTCGGGTTCGACCACGATCGTGTTGTTGAGATTCTTTAGCGCGGTGTCGGGGTCCTTGAGGCCATGGCCCGTGAGCGTGCACACCACCACCGAGCCCGGCCGAAGCCCGCCGGTCGCGGCGTACTTGAGCGCGCCGGCCACCGAAGCCGCCGACGCCGGCTCGGCGAAAACTCCGTGCGCGGCGATCAGGCGGTACGCGGCGAGAATCTCCGCGTCGGTTACGAGGTCGATGGTCCCGCCGGATTCGTCACGCGCGGCCTCGGCGCTCTTCCAGCTCGCCGGATTGCCGATTTTGATCGCGGTCGCCACCGTGTGCGGGTCGTCGATCGGATGGCCGAGCACGATGGGCGCCGACCCGGCCGCCTGGTAGCCCATCATCTTCGGCAGCCGCGCCGAGAGCCCGTTGCTCGCGTATTCCTTGTAGCCGGCCCAATAGGCGGTGATATTGCCCGCGTTGCCGACCGGCAAAAACTGATGCGTCGGCGCGTCGCCGAGCTGATCGCAGACCTCGAAGGCCGCGGTCTTCTGGCCGGCGATGCGGTCCGGGTTGACGCTGTTGACCAGGCGGATTCCCACCGGGTCGCTCTCCGCAACGTCGCGCACTACCTTCAAGCAAATGTCGAAGTTGCCGATTACCTCGATCACGCCCGCGCCATGCATCACGCTCTGCGAGAGCTTGCCCAGCGCGACCGCGCCTTTGGGAATCAGCACGAACGCGCGCATCCCGGCCCGCCCCGCATAGGCCGCGGCCGAGGCCGCGGTGTTGCCGGTCGAGGCGCAGATGGCAATCCGCGCGCCCTCGCCGAGCGCCTTGCTCATCGCCACGGTCATCCCGCGGTCCTTAAAAGATCCGGTCGGGTTGGCGCCTTCGAACTTCAAGTAACACTTTACTTCATGGCCAAGCCGCGAGGCGATTTCAGAGCTCTCTATAAGCGGCGTATTGCCCTCGTTGAGCGTGACCACCGGCGTGCCGGCGTCCACCGGCAGGAAGCGGCGGTAATGTTCGATAAGCCCCGGCCATCGCGTCAGACGGACGGGCGCTGCGGCCGAACCGTTTTGCTTGCCACGGGTCATCGCGCTACAGCCGCTCCTCGATTCGGATAAAAGCGGGCGTGCCGCTCACCGTATGGAGGCGTTTGATGCGTGCCAGCGCGCGCTTGAGATTGCGCTCGTACGCCTCGTGCGTCCGCATGATCACCGGCACCGTGCCCTCCACGCCGCGCCCCTGCTGAATTACCGAGGCGATCGAAATTCCATTGCGCCCGAGCACCGAGGCGATCGCGCCCAACACGCCCGGCTTATCGCGCGCCTCGAAACGCAGGTAGTATTCGCATAGCACGCCGTCCATCGGCTTGACACGGGCGCGCACCATCGAGGCCATCGGATAGCCCAGGGCATGGCCGCGCGCGCCGCCGCCGGCGGTCCGCGCTCGCGCGATTTCGAGCACGTCGGCCATCACGGCCGTCGCCGTCGGCATCTGCCCCGCGCCCAGGCCGAAATACATGGTCGAACCCAGCGCTTCGCCGTGGATGTAAATCGCGTTGAACGCGCCGCCCACGCCGGCCAGCAGATGGCGTGTCGGGATCATCGTGGGGTGCACGCGAGCCTCGATCATGCCGTCGTCTTCCTTGGCGATCGCGAGCAGTTTGATCGTAAAGCCCAACTCGCGCGCGTAGGCGATGTCGGCCTGCGTGATACGGCCGATGCCTTCGGTGTGGACCTGCGGCGGCTTGAGCAGCGCGCCGAAAGCCAGCGTCACCAGCAGGCAGAGCTTGTGCGCTGCGTCGTGGCCCTCGATGTCGAGGGCGGGATTGGCTTCGGCCAGGCCCGTGCGCTGCGCCTCGGCCAGCGCCTCGGAAAACTCGGCGCCCTGCTCGGTCATCATGGTGAGGATCGAATTGCAGGTCCCGTTGACGATTCCATACACCGCGCGCTGGCGATCGCCGGCGAGCGCTTCGCGCAGGGTGCGGATGATCGGCACGCCGCCGCCGACGCTCGCCTCGAAACCGATCGCCATCCCGGCCTGCGCCGCGGCTGCGAAAATCCGCTCGCCGTGTTCCGCCAGCAGCGCCTTGTTGGCGGTGACCACGTCCTTGCCCGCCGCCAGCGCCTTCAGGATGAGCGCGCGCGCGGGCTCGATTCCGCCGAACAGCTCGATCACGATATCGACGTCCGCACGCACGACCAGCGCGGCGGCGTCGCGGGTGATGAGTTTCGCGGTCAGCCCAAGCGCCGGAATGGGTCTCAGGCTGCGATCGGCGACACCGGCCAGTTCCAGCGGAGCGCCAAGCTTGCGCTCGAACAGCGCGGCGTTGCGCCGCATCAGCTTGACCACGCCCTCGCCCACCGTGCCGCATCCGAGCAGGGCTACCCGTACCGGTTTCAACGGTGCACCGCTTCGCAACACAATCGGGGTGCGCTCTAGGAGCCCGCGGCCGCGACGCGCGGACGCATCCCGGCCGGCGCCATGCGCAGCGCATGACGGATTCCGCGAATCGCCTGGCGGGTGCGATGCTCGTTCTCGATAAGTGCGAAGCGCACGAAACCGTCGCCGTCGGCGCCGAAGCCGACGCCGGGCGAAACCGCGACCTTGGCCTCGGCGAGCAGGAACTTGGCAAACTCCAGCGAGCCCATCTCACGGAAGGGCGCGGGAATCGGCGCCCACACGAACATCGTGGCGCGCGGCTTCTCGACCGGCCATCCGGCGCGGTTGAGCCCGTCGACCAGCACGTCGCGCCGGCTGCGATAGAGCCCGGCGATCTCGCCCACACACTCCTGCGGCCCGTTGAGGGCCGCTATCGCCGCGACCTGCACCGGCGCGAACATTCCGTAGTCGAAGTACGATTTGAGCCGTCCGAGCGCCGCGATCATCTCGCGGTTGCCCACCGCGAAGCCCACGCGCCATCCCGGCATGTTGTAGCTCTTGGAAAGCGTGAAAAATTCGACCCCGACCTCGCGCGCTCCCGCCACCTGCATCATCGATGGCGCCTGGTAACCGTCGAAACACAGGTCGGCGTACGCGAAGTCATGGACCACCAGGATTCCCTGCTCGCCCGCGAACTCGACCACCCGCTTCATAAAGCCGAGGTCGACGGTCGCCGCGGTCGGGTTGTGCGGGAAGTTCATCACCAGCAGCTTGGGTCGCGGCCAGCATCGGCTGACCGCCGCCATCAGCGCGTCGAAAAAGTCCTCGCCGCGGCTGATCGGCACGCCCTGCACCTGCGCGCCCGCGATGATGCATCCGTACTGATGAATCGGGTAGGTCGGAGTCGGCGCCAGCACCACGTCGCCCTGGTCGAGGATCGCGAGCGCCAGATGCGCGATACCCTCCTTCGAGCCGATCGTGACGATCGCTTCGGAGTCGGGATCCAGCTCGACCCCATAGCGGCGGCGGTACCAGTCGGTGATCGCCAGGCGCAGCTTGTACACGCCGCGCGAGACCGAGTAGCGATGGTTGGGCGGCTTGGTCGCGGCCTCGACCAGCTTGGCCACGATATGCGCAGGCGTTGCCGCATCGGGATTGCCCATGCCGAAGTCGATGATGTCCTCGCCCTCGCGCCGGGCCTTCAGACACAGTTCACCGATCGCATTAAAAACGTAAGGTGGCAGCCGTTTTATTCTGGGAAAATCCATTGTGCGCCGTGCGAGCTTGCGGGTGCGGCCAGCCCGCACCCGGAGCTTATTTTGTAACCGACCGCGCGCCCCGCCGCTAGTGGCCTCGGGTACGTGGCTCTGATGCAGCGCAGCCCAGGCTGACCTCTCCCGCCGCTCGCGATGCTCGCGGCGACCTCTCCTTGGACAAGGAGAGGTCACTTATGCGCTTCCGCCTGGCCCTCCATATAAAGCGAGAGGTTGCTGGCGCGGTTCCTTCTGACCCCCTCTCCTTGTCCAAGGAGAGGGTTGGGGAGAGGTCATGGAGGCTAACTGCAGCGGGATCAGGGCGCTCGGAAACTCAGCGCCTCCCGGTTGACGCAGTTGTGCGGCGCCTGTCCGGCCAGAATACGCACGATGTTGGCGACGACGCCGCGCGCGATGCCGCGGTAGGAGACGTCGGTGACGCCGGCGATATGGGACGTGGCAACGACGTCGGCGCGGCCGAGCAGCGGCGAGGCGGGATCGAGCGGCTCCTGCTCGAATACGTCGAGCCCGGCGCCGATCAGGCGCCCGGCGGCGAGCGCGCTCAGCAGCGCCGCGTGGCTCAGCAAGCCGCCGCGCGCGGCGTTGATGATACAAGCCTGTGCGGGCAGCTTCGCGAGCGCGGCCTCATCGATCATCTGGCGGGTATGCTCGCTCAGCGGCACGCAGAGAAACAGGTAGTCGCTGCGGCGCAACAATTCATCGAGCCGCTCCGGCCCACCCACCCACTCCAGCCCCAGGCGCTCGGCGAGCGCTGGCTCGGCGCGGCGCTGCAAGCCAATCAATCGCATCCCGAACGGACGCAACCGCGACGCCAGCGCCTGCCCGATACCGCCCAGGCCGACGATTCCCGCCGTGCGGCCCATCAGCGCCCGCCCAAGCGGTGTGCCCCAGGTGCCTCCGGCGCGGATGTTCTGTTGCGCCAGCGGAAGCCGCCGGCTGATCGCGATCGCCGCCATCACGCACCACTCGGCGACCGACTCCGCATTGCCGGTGCCCGGCGTGGGCACGTTGGCGACCGCAATTTTGCGCTCCGTCGCCGCCGCGACGTCGACGCCCTCGAGGCCCGCGCCCCATTGCTGGATCAGGCGCAGACCTTCGATCCGATCCATCAGCGCGCCGTCGATACGCGACATCGCCGGCAAGAGCACGTCCGCGGCGTGGCCCTTCGCGCGCAGCGTCGCCACTTCCACCTGATCGAGCTGCGCGTCGGGTAACGCCTCGATCAGGAACTGCCGTACGGCGGTAAATCCGGTTCCGGCCATGACGACTCTGGGCGAAGGCATAGGTGATTTCCTGATTCGGCGGCGCGATTTCGCTATATTTGAACCCGAGACGCCAAGTGGCCGCAAGAGAGGCCGCCCGGATGCAAGCGCCTCGCGAACGCGCGCGCCACCGGCCTACGAAACGGCCGACGCGGCGGCGAGAGGCGCGCTCACATGGCGAATCGCCCAGTAGCACGGCGCCGCGGCGAGCAGGATCAAAGCGCCCATCTCCCACGCCGCGGGAATTCCGAAAACGTCAGCCACGTGGCCGCCGGCAAGCAGTCCGAGCGAACCGCCCATGGTCGAAAAGGTGCTGTTGAAGCTCAGCAGCGTCGCGCGATCGTCGGCCTCGATATGTTCGTTGAACCAGCTATGCGTCAGCGGTTCCATCGCGCCCGCGCACAGGTTCATCGCGAACAGGCTCACGAGTGCGACGGTCGGCCGATGAGCCATCGCGCCGCCCACGAACAGCAGCGCGCTCGCGCCCGTGACCAATGCGGCAAGCCGCGCACCGCGGTCCCGCGCGTCGATACCGAACCGCACCACCGCCTCGGCGCCAACCATCCGCGCCACCGTGAACAGGCAATAGAGCCATCCGACGATCCAGATTCCGACCCCGTAGCGGTCGTTGAAAAGCTGCGGCCATTCCAGCCAGTACGGCGCCCACGCCGCGAACGTCAGCGCGCTCGCACTTGAGAGCATCAGCACCGTGCGACTCCGAAAGCCCTGGCGCAGACCGGTCTTGACCCGCGCTGCCACGTGGGGGAAAAGGCCGCCGAGCTTAATCCGCACCGCGCCCGAGCGCAGCGCTTGCGCCCGATGATCTTCGCGCATCAGGTAGGCCGCGGCCACGCCGGCCAGCAAGTAGCCCGCCGCGCCCAGCATCCAGGGCAGCGCGATGTTGAAGTCGGCAACGTAGGCGCCGATTATCGCGGCGCCCATGAAGCCAAAGTTCGTCAGTTGCGAAATGCGCGAGAAGAGCCGGTCTTTGAGCCCCGCGAACCCGGCCGCGTCGAGCGCATCGACGCCCCACGCGTCGATCGCGCCGTTGCACAGCGTCGTGCCAACCCCGTCGATACACTCGGCTATCACGAAGACCAGAAAATGATGCGCGAAAAAATAGACCATGAAGGCGGTTACGCGCACCCCGCAGCCCAGGATGAACGAGCGCCGCCGGCCCATCGCGTCGGCGAACGCGCCCGTCGGCACGTCGGTCAGGAACATCACGACGAAGTAGCACGCCAGCACGGCGTTCATCTCGAACTGGTCCAGGCCGCGCGAGCGCAGAAACAGCGGATAGACGCCGTACAAAAAGCCGCCGGCGAACGCGTACCCCCACCACATCGCGTAGTAGCGCCGTGTGATGTCGCGCAGCGCCGCGCCGTTGCCATCATCTGGGTTCATGCCTGCCACTGGCCCGTCCTCGGCGTTTCGCTGCCCGGCCGACATCCTTTAGACTCTTGCCAGGCTCCCCGATCCGCGGGGAGCAATCGGCCATCCGGAAGTTGCCGCGTGAATCGACCACTTTACGCCGACGAGGCGCGAATACCTACTGTCAAACCCGCTCCGGGAGGGCTCGGGCGCGCGCCCGAACCCGAGCCGGGCCGGCTCGTGCGCGCTTGGCGCTTCGTCAGCGTCGCCTGGGTCGCGGCGACGATCTACGCGGGCTACAAATCGATCCAGCTCTGGGCGCGGATCGCCGGCGACGCCCGCAAGGAGGAACGCTATCGGCGTCAGGACGGCCGCGCGGCGCGCTCGCTCTATCGCTCGGCGGTGCGGCTGCAGGGGATGCTCATCAAGGCCTGCCAGTTCATCGCCACGCGCGCCGACGTTCTGCCCGACGCCTGGATAAGCACGCTCTCCGGATTGCACGACCGCGTGCCGCCGCGCCCTTTCGCCGTGATCCGCGAGCGCGTCGAGCGCGAACTCGGCCGCCCCCTGGGCGCGGTGTTCGCCGAGTTCGATCCCCAACCGATTGCCTCGGCCTCGCTCGCGCAGGTTCACGCGGCGCGCCTGCTCGACGGCCGGCGATGCGCGGTCAAGGTCCAATATCCGGGCATCGAGGGCCTCGTGCGCGCCGACCTCCGCAACCTCGCCGTCATCCTGCGCGTACTGGCGTGGCTCGAGCACGACTTCGACTTCCGGGTCCTGATGCGCGAGGCGTTCAAATACATCCCGATGGAACTCGACTTCGAGCACGAGGCCGACAACTGCGAAACCATCGCACGCAACCTCGTCGCCCGCGCCGACGTCGTGGTGCCGCGCGTGTATCGCGAATTCAGCACGCGCCGCGTGCTCGTGATGGAACTGATCGAAGGCATCAAAATAACCGACGTCGCCGCGCTGGACCGCGCCGGGATCGACAAACACGCGGTGGCGCAGAAGCTGATGGAGGTGTTCTGCGAGCAAGTGCTGCGCGACGGCTTCTTTCACGCCGACCCGCATCCGGGCAACGTGATGGTGCAGCCGGGGCCGCGCCTGGTGCTGCTCGACTTCGGTCTGGCCAAGGATTTTCCGCCGCGCTTCCGCGACGGCATCGTGCGACTGACGTTTTCGATCCTGACCGCGGACAACGAAGGTATCGCCGCCGCCTTCGAGCAGCTCGGCTTTCGCACCCGCGACGGCTCGCCCGAAACCCTGATAACCCTGGCCAACCTCTTGCTGGGCAACACCGTGCGGCGCGGCCGCG
>Ga0307374_10002671_pt1 | contig 31396 bp, 34 predicted proteins | sample OX3MG_FD_202532 | JGI IMG/M metagenome (GOLD analysis project Ga0307374, IMG submission 202532) | Soil microbial communities from Risofladan, Vaasa, Finland - OX-3 | ecosystem: Environmental > Terrestrial > Soil > Coastal area > Acid sulfate soil | place: Finland: Risofladan, Vaasa | collected... | reverse complement strand
ATTTCGAGGTGGACCGGCGGAGAGCCTTTCTCCGGGTCTCCCATCGCCATGGTGAGCTGGAACTTGCGCAGCGCGCTCACCGTACGGCGGGCGCCGTCCGCGATCTCGACCGAGGAGTAGAGGTCCATGTCGGTGGTGCCGAGGTGACCGACGGCGAAGGAGTAGCCGCTGAAGTAGACGGCGTCGAAGCCGTGGTACATGACCAGCTCGGCCCCCATGGGGTCGTACACGCCGGGGCCGAAGACATATGGCTTGGTGGCGAGCAGCCGCCGCAGCCGCTTGCTCGGCTCCTCGTTTCGCGACGCCGGGACTTTGAACCCCTCCGGGAGAAGGGGCGTCGAGACAAGGTCCATTCCGGGCCTCCTTAGATCAGGTTCTCGATCGGGCGACGCGCCCGAGGTGACTACTACTCGTTCTCGTGGTCGCAGTTGCAGGGTTCGGGGCACTCGCACTCATGGGCCGAGGGCTCGGTCTCCAGCTCTTGCGATCGGTCGTGACCATCCATGAGCCCAAGTTAACAAGGCGGTCGATATAAATCCAATTAATTGATTTGATACAACCCATCGGAAAAATCGATGTGAATTCGGGAACGGCCGGTGCGTTTCCGCCTGGTCAGACCCGCTTTTCCAGGAGAGTGAGGAAGGCGGCGACGATGCCTTCCGGCTTGCCGGCGTCACGCCGCCGATACGCGACGATCGTGTTGTGCATCGGCGGGGCGTCTTTCATCTTGACCACGCACAGCGTCCCTCCCGTAACCTCGCGGGCCACCGCACTCCCGGGCAGAAGCGCCACCCCCAGCCCGCGCTCGACCATCTTCTTGGCCGCTTCGATCGAGTCGAGCTCCATGAGTCCACGCGGTTTCACGCCCGCCGAGATGAACGCTCCCTGCGTGATCTCGTAATAGCTCGACGTCCGGTCGAACATGATCAGCTTCTGCGCGGCCACGTCGGACATTGGGACTTCCTCGCGTTTCGTGAACGGGTGGTCCGGGGCGCAGACCAAAACGAGCTCCTCGGTGTGGAAGGGCGTCAGCTCGATGTCGGGATGCCGGATCGCGCGGCCCAGGCCGATCTGGACCTCGTCGCGCAGGACCAGGTCGACCACGTCCTCGGAGTGCCCGGTGCGCACCGAAACCTCGACCCTGGGATGCTCCGCGACGAAGCGCTCGAGGAGCTCGGGGAGCACGTAAGTGCTCACAGCCGGCGCTGCGGCGATCATGAGGTGGCCGGCTGAAGCGGTCATCACCTGCTCCAGCGCGTCGCGGCCCTCGACCAGGGCGCGCAGGGCGCGCTCCGCGAAAGGGACCCAGGCCCTTCCCGCATCCGTGAGGCGCATACCGTGCGACGTGCGCAAGAACAGGGCCGCCCCAAGCTCCCGCTCCAACCCGTGCAGGCGCGCGGTGAGGGTGGGCTGGGTGATGAACAGGGCCTCGGCGGCCCGGCTGACGCTGCCGCGCCTGGCCACCTCCAGGAACCCCTCGACCTGCACGAGCTGGATCCCGCTTGCCTTGCCGTTACGCGATTCGTCTATGGCCACGGCCGAATCGACAAATTCTATCTATACCGGCCGGTTGAGGTGCGGACGGCGAGTTCAGGGCGGTGGGCGTCGGAGCAGCACTCTCGCGGTGGCCAACGCTACCGCCCAGACCGGGGCCATCGTGATCACGAACGGCCGGATGGTGTCGCTCGCCGAGTTGGAGTTGCGGTCGAAAGCCTGAAAGACGAGCACGGTCCCGAAGAGCAGGGCGACGAGCGCCGCGGCCAGCCACACGAGCGTGCTCCATTTCATGCCGAGGCCAACGCGCGCCGGCGCGAACGGGTTACGGAATTAGTGGCGGGTGCGGACGTGTTGTCTTCGATATGGCTGCATTTTTCGGATACCACATGCCCAACTTCACGTTTCCCGGAGTCCCCGATGACCGCCTGTTCCAGCGGGTCGCGGAAAATGCGAGGGCCGCCGAGGCGGCGGGCTTCGACCTCGTCACCGTGATGGACCACTTCTATCAGATCCGAGGCGTGGGGCCCGAGACCGACCCGATGCTCGAGGCGTACCCCACCCTCGCCGCGCTGGCGACACAGACGAGCCGTGTCAAGCTCGGCACCCTGGTCACCGGCGTGGTCTATCGCAACCCGGCGGTGCTGGCCAAGACGGTCACCACGCTGGACGTCATCTCGGGCGGGCGCGCGATGATGGGCATCGGGGCGGCGTGGAACGACTCGGAGGCCGTCGGTTACGGCATCGAGTTCCCGCCCATCGGACAGCGGATGGACCGCCTCGACGAAGCCCTGACCATCATCAAGCTCATGTTCACCGAGGACCGCCCGTCATTCGAGGGCAAGCACTACCGCATCGACCGAGCCCTGAATGTGCCGCGGCCGGTCCAGCCCGGCGGTCCCAAGATCCTGGTCGGCGGCGGAGGCGAGAAGCGCACGCTGCGACTGCTCGCGCGCCACGGCGACATCGGCCACTGGTTCGGCGGCCCGCTCGAAGACCTGAAGCGAAAGAAGGGCATCTTCGAGCAGCACTGCGAGGCGGAAGGACGCGACCCGTCGACGGTGATGCTGACCATCGGGATGAACATCGTCCTGGTCGCGAACGAGAAGGACGCGGCGGCCGCGGTCGAGCGCGTCCCCGAACAGCGCCGCTCGATGGTTTCGGTTGCCACTCCTGTCAAGGCTGCCGAGACGCTGCGGCCGTACCTGGACGCGGGCTTTGGCGGCTTCACCTTGAGCAACATGACGCAGCCGAACCCGGAATCGATCGCCCTCGCGGGCGAGCTGATCAAGCTCGTCCGAGGAAGCCAGGTCGCCTAGGGAACGTCTTTGTAGACCCTCTCGCCAGCACGCACGGGGACCCGCAGGCGGTTCTCCGGCGGGGCGAGCGGGCATGCCCAGCGCGAGCTGTAGGCGCAGGACGCGTTGTAGGCGTAGTTGAAGTCGATGGTCAGCTCGAGTGATCCCGGCGTGATCTCGAGGACCAGGCCGTCGGTGTCCTTGGCGGTATCGAACAGGTAGCGGCCGCCGCCGTACGTCTCGCGCCCCGAGGTGGCGTCGCGAAACGGCACGAAGAGGCCGCCGGCGTACTGGACCAGGCTGAGGACGGTGAGGCGGCACGCTTCACCTCCGAGGTGAAACGTGAGCAGTCCCGCCCGCCGATAGCGCACCGCCCCGTCGTCGCCGCCTGTCTCGATCTCGATCTCGGTCCCGTCGCCAGGCTTGAAGCGGGCGCCGACACGGAAGGCGGGATCGTGAGCAAAGTAGTGCAAGCCCCCGAACGATGCGCGCTCGTCCGGCTCGACCGGCGACTGAGGGTGCGTCCGGAACAGGTGATCGCGCGAGGCTCGGAACCGCCCGACCGCATCCGGGCCGGTGATGCGGTAGAGATCACCCACCCGGCGCCGCCAGTCGACGAGGTCGAGGAAAGCCTGCGATTCAGCGTCCGTCAACGGGCGGCTCGCTTGGCGTCAGCTTGTAGCTCGCCTGCGGTGGGAGTCCGGCGAGGGCCTGGTGCACGTCATCGTCGGTGGCATCCGAAACGACCAGCGTGTAGTGGCGGGAACGCTGATCCTCGGTTGCGACAGGCGCCGGCACAGCGGCCGGGCCGGGCTCGGATGTCCGAAGAGGTGGGGGCGCCTCCGCCCGAGGGGCGATGGCCGGCCTGGGGGGGCGGGCGGCGGCGTCCGCCCGCAAGACGCGCCAATGGTAAACCGCGACGCCGGCCGCGACCACGATGACCGCGAGGTAGTGGCCGAAGTCGAGGTTGGATGTGTCTTTGAGAGTGGGATGAGCGCTGAACAGCTGCTGGAGCAGCGAGTTGAGCATGCCCACGCCGCCGCCCAGCACCGCCAGGACGCTGGCGAGCAGGGCGGCCCAGACGTACAGGCGGCGGCTGAGCGATTGGCGGTCGGCCGCCCACGGGGCCTGTCGCCAGTGCGCGATCCACACGCCTGCCCCGACCAGCAGCAGCGTGCCCCACAGGCTGGCCGGGTCCTTCCAGCTCGCCGCGCCGACCCCGATGATCGGCGCCTCGATCTGCTCCGCCACCACCCACAAGAGGCCGGCCGCGCCGACCGACCATGCGCCGAGCGAGACCAGAGCCGCCAGGTTGGTGTACAGCCGGCGGATGCCCGCCTGGCGGTCCGCCTCCTGGGTACCAGCGTCGCGCGCCAACCGGCGGCGGATGAGGACCCACGCGATGCCGTACACGAGCAGCGCCGATGCGGGCGCTGCCAAGGCGCCGAGGATGTCGTTGGCGTTGACCCCGCCGGGGCTGCTGACGCCCAGCACCCGCGCCAGAGCGTAGTAGAGGATCTGGCTCGCTCCGAACAACGCAGTGCCGATCGCAACCGCGACCGCGATGAAACCCTGCAGCGCTCGAAGCGTGGAGTGGCGGTCGTCGGCGAGGTGATTTCGAGCGATGGTGCGCGCATGGAAGCCCCAAAGCAACAGGCCGGCGATGAGCAGGCCGGCCGCATCCCCGATGTACACGTTGACCCCGAGCGGACTGTTCACGGCTTTGAGCCAGACGACGTCGATGAGGCTGCTCGCGCCGCTGAGCATCACGAGCATCCCGACGAGGAGGGCGATGTACATGTACCAGCGCCGCAGGGTCGCCGACGCCCCGGTCTCCCCGACCGCAGCGCGATCCTGCGCTGCGGTCCAGAAATGGAAGGCCCAGATCACCAGGAAGACGACTGCGATCCATCCGGCCTGCGAGGTCGTCAGCCAGCTCTGGTTCGCCGGACATGAGCCAAAGGCGGAAGCTCCACCTTTATTGAGCTGCGTGACGTCGGTGACGGGACAGGAATCGATGAGCGGACGGAGCAGGTCGCCCGCAGTGATCGCCAGCGCGACCAGGGCACCGATGGCCCCCCCCAAGCTTGCCCAATACACGTAGAGGCGGCGGATGGCCGACGCGCGGTCATGGGGATCGCGCATCGCGAAGCGGCGCGCGAACCAGAAGTGGATGGCCCACACCGGTCCCGCGACCAGCACCATCGCGCTGAAGCCGGCCAGCGAAGTGCGGCTGCTCTGCGCCGATGGATCGTTGAAGAGGAAGAGCAGGACGGTGGACCCGAGGAGGGCCAGCCCGAACGCGAACAGGCCCAGCGCCGCGGCGCTGACCAGGTACAGGTACAGCCGCCTCAGAATCACTGGCGAAACCGTACTACCATGCGCGGGTGATCTCTCATGAACTGCTCGAAATCCTGGCGTGCCCCAAATGCCACACCAAGGTGGAGCTCAAGGAGCCCGATCAGCTGCGCTGTCCCCAGTGCAAGGTGCTCTATCCGATCGTGGACGGCATCCCGGTGATGCTGATCGAAGAAGCCAAACCGGAGAAGGACTGAGGCAACCAACCTACCCGGCGACGCCGGGGGATGGGCCTGCGTCCGGCTCCCGTGGGGTCACGCCGCGCAGGCGTACTGGCTCGTGTCCCTCGGGGATGTGCTCGTCTGGGCGTCGCGGATGTCGGTCGCGATCTCGTCGTCCGTCAGCGCATAGGCCTGGTTCGGGTCACCCGCCGACGTTGCGAAGACGATTCCGAGCACCCGTCCCTGTAGGTCGACGAGCGGCCCGCCCGAGTTGCCGGGGTGCACGCCGGCCTGCATGACGTAGATCTGGCGGGTCACGAGGTTTTCGTTGTAGATGTCGCGGCCTTCCGCGTCGATCGTGGCGTCGACGACGGCAGGCACCACCTTCTCCGGGCCACCCCCTGGATAGCCGATGACCGCGGCCTTAGTGCCGCGCTGCGCCGGACCGAATGTGAGTCCCGGGCCTGAGGACTCCGGCACGTACAGAACGGCCACGTCCTTTTCGGGGTCGAAGAAGACCACCGCAGCCTTCATCTCCCGACCTCCGGGCGTGATGATGACGTGGTTGCTCGTCCCTGAGACAACGTGGGCGTTGGTGACGAAGTACCCGACGCCGACGGGGAATCCGCTGCCGGTGACCAGCCCGCCACACCCGAAGCTGGACACTTTGACGACGGATTCGGCGACGCGGTTGACTCCGGCCGTGCCGACGGAGGTCGGGACGGGAAGGGCTTGTAGCGTCGGCTCGAGGCCCGCAAAGGCGGACGGAAACGAGACCCCGGCCAGGATCCCTTCGACGCTGGCGAGGAACACAGGGGGCTTCATGCCCATCGAATCGATCGTCCGAAGAAGGACCGACCTCTGGATCTGCTGCGCAATCTCCTGGCTCGGCCCCCTCGAGAAGCTCAAGCCTAGGAACCAGCACATCGCCATGACCGCCACCGCCGACAGGGCCGTGCCGGCGATGGAGTCGGTCGAGGTGTGGATCCCGGCCCGCAGGATGCCGCGACGGACGGGTTCCCCTGCAGCAAAGCCGATGCTGGAACCGAGACTGCCCCCGATCACGAGCACCAGCACGGCGCCCAACGGCCTTGCGGTCGGGTTGTCGATCTGAAGGTAATTGAGCACCGGACCCGCCGCGAGTGCGCCGAGCACGACGCCGATGGTGAGCCCGACGTACTGGGCCAGCGACAGCCAGAAGCCGCGCCGGTACCCGTTGGCCAGGCCGATCACCACGGCGGCTGCGATCACGAGGTCGATCAGGTTGATCATCTACATCCTGTATCCCTGCTAACACCCTAGCGGCGGTTTATGCCTGGAGGTTGTGCGTCGGCGATAATTGAGACGTGATCTACCTCGCCGGGGAATGGGTGCCAGCGTGGCTCGCGATGAGCATCACGTTCTTGGTGGCCAGCCTCGGCGTGGTCGGTCTTGGATGGTGGGTTCTGCGCGGCGATGCGCGCAACCGTGCCGCCGAGGAAGCCGCCGACGCGGCGACTCCTGCCGAACCTAAAGAGGCTCACCACTAGTTCGCTGGGCCGGGTTCGCCGCCGCCGCGCCCGAGCTTGCGACCTTCATGGCACAGCGGCTCGAGGCCACCAGCATCGTGCTGCTCGGCACCATTCGCGCTGATGGATGGCCTCGGATCAGCCCATGCGAGGCCTACATCGTCGACGGCGACCTCATGCTCGGCATGATGTGGCGATCGAAAAAAGCGCTCGATCTCCTGCGAGACCCGCGCCTGACTGTCGCCACGCCGCAAACCGAACGTGAGCCTGTCCACGGCGATCTGAAGATGTACGGGTCAGTGGTCGATGTGCCAAATCAGGAACGCCGAGTCCAGTACGCCGACACCGTGGACGCCGCCATCACGTGGCGTCCGCCGGAGCCGTACCACCTGTTCGCATTCGACGTCGAGCGCGCCGGCTTCATCAGCTTCGGCGGAAAACGCCGATTGCTACGTTGGTCCCCGGAATCGGGCCTTGAGGTCCGGCCACACCCGGACGACGCGACCGGAGCGGGTTAGGCTCGGGCAGGCTCCGGCCTGCTGTCGACCATCTCGCCAGATTCCCGCAGGTCGTGAAGCGGCATGAAGCTCCGCACCGGCGGCACGCGCTCGAAGTTGTAGGGCGGAGGCGGCGAGGTGGTCGCCCATTCGAGCGTGTTGGCCTGCCAGGGGTCGTCGCCTGCGATCTCGCCGTGGCGCCAGCTGCGGACCACGTTGATGAGGAAGAGCAGGACTGAGAACGCGATCAAGAACGACGAGATGGTGATGATCAGGTTGGTCGTCGCCCACTCGGTGTTGGTGTAGGTCGCGATACGGCGCGGCATGCCCTCGAGCCCAAGGGTGTGCATGATCAAGAACGTGCCGTTGAAGCCTATGAACAGCGTCCAGAAGTTCCATTCGCCGAGCTTGCGGTTGAGCATGCGCCCGGTGATCTTCGGGAACCAGTAGTAGATGCCGGCGAAGATCGTGAACACGCTTCCGCCGAACAGCACGTAGTGGAGATGGGCCACGACGTAGTAGGACTGGTGGAGCTGGGTGTCGACCGGGACCGAGGCAAGGTAGACCCCGGTGATCCCGCCGATGAGGAATGTGGCGAGGAAGCCGAACGCGAACTTCATCGGGATCGTGAACTCGATCGATCCCCACCAGGCGGTCGCGATCCAGTTGAAGAACTTGATGCCGGTCGGGACGGCGATCAGCATCGTCATCAACATGAAGAAACCTTCGACGTAAGTGTTCATGCCGACCGTGAACATGTGGTGAGCCCACACGGTCATCGACAGGAACACGATGCCGAACAGCGCGGCGACCATCGACATGTAGCCGAAGATCGGCTTGCGCGCGAAGACGGGGATGATTTCGGAGATCATCCCGAACCCGGGCAGAATCATGATGTAGACCTCGGGGTGACCGAAGAACCAGAACAGGTGCTGGTAGAGCACCGGCCGACCCTGGGTGGTGAAGAACTGGGTCCCGAGCTGGCGGTCGAACTCGACCAGGATCATCGCGGCGGCCAGCGGTGCTCCGACCACGAGAAGAAGGATCGAGGTCGAGATCTGCGCCCACACGAACAGTGGGAGCCGGGTCAGCTTCATGCCCGGGGCGCGCAGCGCGATGATCGTGGTCAGGAAGTTGGTCGAGGCCATGATGCCGCTGATCGCCCAGACGATGATGCTCAACGCCCAGAAGTCGACCCCGAGGCTGTGCGACTGGTATGCCTTCTCGGTGAGCGGGGCGTAGCCGGTCCAGCCCGCGTCGAGCGCACCGCCAGTGAAGAAGCCGCTGTAGTACAGGATGATCGAGACCGGCACCAGCCAGAAGCCCAGCAGGTTCACGCGCGGGAATGCCATGTCCCTCGCGCCGATCATGACCGGGACCATGTAGTTGGCGATCCCGGTCAGGAAGATCGTGACGAAGAAGAAGATCATCGTCACTCCGTGCGCGGAGATGAGCTGGTTGTACGTCTCCGCGTTGACCACTGACAGGTTTGGCTGGGCGAGCTGCAACCGGATGATCAGGGCGAAGATGCCGCCGACCACGAAGCTCAGGATGCCCGTGACCATGTACATGATCCCGATCAACTTGTGATCGGTGGTCGTCAGCCAGAGGCTGATCGGCTTGAAGAACGTGTCGTCGTAAGCCTTGGGGCGAGGCAGGACGGTGGTGGCTGCCATCTGATTCCTATGCTAACTCGGCGATGCCGAAGGGCTGGCCGAGGGCTGCTGCGCCGCCGCCTGCTGCTGGACCCACTGGTCGAAATCGCTCTGGCTCATGGCTTGGACGATGATCTGCATGGTGCTGTGCCCGGCACCGCAAAGCTCGGCGCATTCGCCACGCCAAGTACCCGGCTGGTCGATCTTCATCCACGAGAAGTTGTCGTAGCCGGGAACGGCATCGGTCTTTCCTGTGATCGCCGGCACCCACCAGGAGTGGATCACGTCCGTGCTGTCGAACTGCAGCTTGATGAGCGTGTTGGTTGGGACCACGAACGGCGTGACGTTTCTCGCCAGGGTCCCCTCCTGGTGCACCACGATGCCGTCCATCGGATACCTGTACTCCCAGCCGAACTGGTGAGCCGAAACGACGATGGTCATGTCCGGGTTGTTGATGGGCTGGAAGTCTCGCTGGAGCTCCGCGAAGCTGAAGCCCACGATCACCAGCACGATGACGAGCGGCGCCAGCGTCCATGCGATCTCCAGCCCGTTGTGGCCGTGGATCTGCGGCGGCACATAACCAACCGGTTGCCGAGAGCGCCGGTATTTCAGCACGACCCACAAGATCGACGCCTCGACTCCCAAGAAGACGATGATCGCGACGACCGAGATCCCGATGTAGAGGTTGTAGATGTCCTGTCCGTTGGGGGAGACCGGGGTCGGGAAGATGGGGGAGAGGCCGCCAGTCCCACATGAGCTGAGAAGGAGCGCCGCGAGCACCAGGCCCGCGAAGGTGAGCGGCGCACGAACGATGACCGGGGTCCCCGCGAACTCACGGCGTAGCCTCGGAGTTCGTGGAACTTCGCGTGCAGTCACGGCGAAGAAGTATATCGGCGGCGGGAGGAGCGCCCGGCGTGGCGCCTCAGCGACCGGATAGAATCCAAAACCGAACGTGGCGGTAGCCAGCAAGCCTCGATACGTAGACGTGGCCAACACTGACCTTGCTGTCGATTGCCCGCGCTGCGGGCTGAGGACGGCCAGGTTTATCGACCACTGCCGCAACTGCGGGTACAAGCTGTGGCCCTCGAGCACCATGGCCTCGGCGGCTTTCAAAGCGTGGCGAAGCGCCGATCCCTCGCGGGCGGCTGCATCGCGATTCGACATGGAGCTCCCGGTTTTCGTCGACGACACGGTGGATTTCGCCGCCCGGGCTCACGACCTGGGCATCCATCTGTTCCCGAGCAGCAGCTCGCCTTTCATCATCTGCTTCGGCCTGCTCTTCCTCGCCCTTGGCGCGATTCCATTCCCATCCGTCGCCCGCATCGTCCTAGCGGTGATCGGCGGGGTGATCTTCCTCGTGGGCGTGGTGGGTTGGGTCCTGATCGAGGACATGCAGATGTTTCCGAGTGACGGCCCCCAGACACACGGCGAGGCTCACCACTGATGGCCGTCGCCAGCATCCACCCGGAAAAGACGCCGCAGTACCCCGCGATCAAGCCCGGGATGACCGGCATGTACATCTTCCTGGCGTCGGAGGTCATGTTCTTCGGCAGCCTGTTCGCCGTTTACTTCTACCTCTACGGCTCGCACATCGTGTGGCCGCCCCCGCCTCCGACCACGAGCGAGTTCTACGTCAACTGGTATCCGGTTCCCGTGATCAACACGATCGTGCTGTTCTCCAGCGCTTTCACGTGCCACTTCGGGGCTGATGCGCTGGCGCGCGACAACCGGCGCCGCTTCTACATCCTGTGGACCGCGACCATCCTCCTGGGCCTCGCCTTCGAGTTCGGTCAGCTTTACGAGTTCATATCCGCCTTCGGGCGCGGAATGAGCCTCACCGCCAACAGCTTCGCCAGCGCCTTTTTCATCATGACGGGCTTTCACGGTGCCCACGTGCTCGGGGGCCTCGTGCTCCTGTCGCTCATCCTTTATCGAGCCGCGAAGGGACAGTTCTCGTCCCGGCATCACGTCGGCGTGGCCGCGGTCACGTTGTACTGGCACTTCGTGGACGTGGTCTGGTTCTTCCTCTTCACGATCCTCTACGTCGGTGTGGCGCTTTTCCGATGAAAGCGCTTGCCGTCGCCGCCACGGCGGCCGCGGTGCTGGCGGCGTGCGGCGGCGGTGGCGGGACCTCAGGCCAGCCGGCCGGTTCCATCTTGGTGACCCTGACCGAGTTCAGCTTCAGCCCTTCGAGCATCAGCGCTCCCAGCGGCAAGGTCGTGTTCTACCTCGTCAACGCAGGGACGATCTCCCACGACATGATCATCAGTGACAGCTCCGACAACCGGGTGGCCGGGAGCGATCTGATCTCGGCGGGCGACAGCATCGTCTTCACGGTCGACAACATCGCTGCCGGAACCTACCCCTTCTACTGCGATCAGACCGGGCACGAGGCCTCGGGCATGAAGGGAACGCTGACCGTCACGTAGCGCAGCCGTGCGCGCCTTCTAGGTCGGGGTCGGCGACGGGCTCGGCGACGGGGTCGGGGTCGGGGTCGGCACGGGCGAGGGGCTCGGTCCCGGCGCGACGCCGATCAGCTCGACGTCGAAGACCAGGGTGGCGTTGCCGGGGATGATCACCGCGCCGGTGTTGGGGTCGGTCTGGCCCTGGGTACCGTAACCGAGCGCCGGCGGGATGATGAGCTTGCGCTTGCCTCCGATCTTCATCCCCGGGATGCCCTCGTCCCAGCCCGGGATGACCTGTCCCACGCCGAGCTGGACCGTGAAGGCGGTGCGGCCCGGCTGCCGGCTCGTGTCGAAGGGCGTGCCGCCGGTCGATAGCCAGCCGGTGTACTGCACGGTCACGTTCTCGAGCGTCTTGGCAGCGTCCCCGGTGCCGACCGTGAGGTCGATGAACTTGAGGCCGTCCGGGAGCGTGATCACGGGCAGGCCCGCGCCGGCGTTGAAGTCGTCAGCCCCCGGGGATACGACCGGCGAGGAAGAGGCCCCCGGGCTCTCGTTGGCGACCGGCCCCGTGCTTGCGTATGGATCCGAGTATCCGCACGCCGTCGCGGCGAACGCGGCGACGGTGAGTACGGTGAGGAGCGATCTCCTCACGAGGCCGCGATGTCGATCGAGCTCATGGTGTCGCCCACCTGGATCTTGTCGACGACCTCCATTCCCGAGGTGATCTGGCCGAAGTGGTTGTACACGCCGTTGCTGGCGAGAAAAGGCGCGTCACCCAGCGTGATGAAGAACTGCGAGCCGCTGACCCCGGCTGCGCTGGACGCCATGCCCACCGTGCCGCGCGGCCACTGCGAAGGGTTGGACTCGTCCGGCAGCTTGTAGGCGGGGCCGCCGGTGCCGTTGCCCAGCGGGTCGCCGCCCTGCACGACGAACCCGGGGACGACGCGGTGGAAGGTCAGGCCGTTGTAGAAGTGGTTCTGCGACAGGTACACGAAGTTGTTGACCGTCTGAGGAGCGACCTTGGGGTCGACGAACGTGATCACGAAGTCGCCCCGCGTGGTGTGCACGGTCGCGGTGTACTTCTTGGCCTGGTCGATGACGGTGGGCGGCGGCGTGGTCCTCTGTTCCATGCAGGTAACGATCTCATTGTTGCAGCCCGGGGCGAAGGAGGTCGCCGCACCGCCGGTTTGATCGGAGCCGCAGGCCGCCAGGGAAACGGCCACCGCGGCGATCGCGAGAATCCGCTTCGGGGCCGGCAAGTCAGGTGATCTGTGGGACGGCACGATGGACACGAGGCTGGATATCCTGACGGGTGTGAGCGCCGCGTCGCAACTGGCCGACGAGTATGACGCCATGATGGCCCAGGTGATCGAGGTGGCCGAATCGTGCTCCGACGAGCGAACGTGCCATGCCCCACCGAGGAGCGCACCGTGGGTGTGGTCTTCGACCACATCGCCGAGGGCAACCCCCAGGTGGTCGCCTGGATCCAGGAGTTCCTGGCCGGCCGTTCTGTCCCCCTGACGCCCGAGGAGCTGAACGCCCGCAACGCCGACCATGCCCGTCGGGCGGCGACCCGGCCGCGAGCCGAGACGGTCCAGGACTTGAAAGGCGGCTCGAAAAGCACATCGAAAGCCATCCGCTCCTTGACCGAACCGCAGCTTCACCAGACCCGGGAGTTCGCCTGGGCCGGCCGGCAGGAGGTGGCCTGGGTGGCCAGCGCCGCCCTGAGGCATCCCCGGGGCCACCTCAAGAGCATCCGGGAAGCGCTGGGCAGTTAGGCCCAGCGCGTCATCGCGTCGGCTCGCGGGCCCCGGTGTACAGCAGCACGGCAAGGACAAGCGCCAGGACCGCAACGACGACCAGGGCGGCAGACACGTTGGAGGTCGCCGCGGCCACCGAGCCGCCGATCAGCGGTCCGAGGAAGAAACCGAACGCGACCGAGCTCGCGTTGATCCCGAACACGGTGCTCTGAGCTTCGTGAGGCGTTTCGAGGCCGATCATGCTCGCGGTCGCGGGAATGAGCACTCCGCTGAAGAGGCCGTTGAGACCAATCGCGATGACCACGACGGTGATCCAGGGTGAAACGCCGATCAGGGCGACCGCCACCGCCACTAGCACCGCGGCCACCGCAGTCGTCTTCACATAACCCAGCCGCCTGGTCACCGCGGTGTAGAAGACCGCAGCGCCGCTGCTCGCGACGCCGGCGAGGCCGAAACCGATCCCGGTGATCGTGGTCACGCCGCTGCTCGTCATCGTGAGGAGCCGCAGCACGACCAGCTGCTGGGTTGCAGAGTTCGCGACGCTGATCAGCCCTTGCGCGCCGACCAGCACGCTGAGGGCTTTCTTCAAGTCGGGGACCTGTCCGATCATGGCCAGCGTCCCCAGCCCCGGCCCGCCCCGGCGCACGATCGGGCTCTCGCGCACGATCGCTATCACGGGGATCAGCGAAAGGAGCAGCAGCACGCCGCCGCCCAAAAAGACAAGGCGCAGCCCGAACACCGAGGCGGCCAGGCCCCCGACGACCGGACCGATGGCTCCGCCCATCGCGACGGCCGAGGTGACAACTCCGAGCGCCCAACCGACGCGATTGCGTGGCGTCTCAACCGCGACGAGGGCCGTCGCGGCGGCGACCGTGCCGCTGGTCGCCCCCTGCAGGAAACGCAGCACCAGGAGCTCCGTGGGGGTGCGGGCGAAGTAGATCAGCCCGACGGTGAGAGCGCCCCCGATCATCGAGCGCAGGAGCATCGGCTTGCGCCCATATCGGTCGCCCATCACGCCCCAGATCGGGCTTGCGATCCCCATCGAGAGGCCGGACGCGCTTGCAGCCGCCGCCGTCCAGAGGTAGAGGGCCTGGTTGTCGTGCACGCCAAGGTCCTGGTTGATGAAGATCGAGAGGAATGGAAACGCGAAGCTGAAGCCGAAGATGGCCGTGAACTCCGCGAACCACAGGGCCGCCAGGTTGCGGCGCCAGTCAACCCCTCCCGGGTTGATCGGGGGCGTCGTCGCCTGAGGGTCCGTCGACAGGGTCAGGATCCCAGCAGGTCGACGATTCGGTCGGAGGTGATCGGGATGCTGTCGATGACCGCGTCCGGCTTTCGACGGCGCAGCGCGTCCTCGACCGCGCTCGAGATGGCAGCCGGGACCGGGATCGTCCCGCTCTCGCCCGCACCCTTGAAGCCTTCGGGGTTGGCGTCGGTGGGGGTTTCGATGTGCACAAGCTCCGGGATGGCGGTGACCTCTCCCGTGGTCACGATGCTGTAGTCGAGGAAGCTGGCTGTGCGGTATCCGCCGTCCGCGTCGTAGATCGCGGCCTCGTGGAGCGCGTACCCCAGCCCGTGCGCGAAGCCGCCTTGCATCTGGCCCTCGACCAGCATGGTGTTGATGGCCTGGCCGACGTCGTGGGCGATCACGTAGCGCAGCACCTCCACCTGGCCGGTCTCCGGGTCGACAGCGACGACTGCCGCGTGGCACCCGCTCGAGAAGGCCGTCGGCCGCACCGGGTCGAAGCTCTCGAGAACCTCAAGCCCTTCTTCGGGCAGGACGTCGGTCGCGGGCACGCTCTTCGACGGCGCGCCTCGCACGCCGATGACGCCATCCTCCAGCACCAGGTCCTGCACGTCGGCCTCGAGCACCTCGCCCGCGCGCTCGAGCACCGCTTTGCGCATCGCAGTCCCGGCTCTCGCGACCGCGTTGCCCACCATCACCGCGCTCCGGCTGCCCGCCGTGAGCAGGGCGAACGGGACCTGCTTGGTGTCTCCAGCCGTCACCTTGATCTTGTCGACCGGCCAGCCCAGGCGGTCCGCGGCGACCTGGGCTGCCATCGTCTCGTGACCCTGTCCCTGCGGCGTCGACCCGACGTAAAGGTGCGCCGTGCCGTCCTTGTCGAGCCGCAGCCGGGCCGGCTCTCCCCGGCCGAACCCAGTCGATTCGACGCAGCACGCGATTCCGACTCCCACCAGCCGGCCGTCCGCCGTGTCGGCCCGGTCGACGTCGCCGAGCTGCTTCAGCGCCACGGCCAGAAGGCGCGGATAGTCGCCGCTGTCGTACACCATGCCGCTGCGGCCGGCCGGGAAGCCGGTCGTGTAGGGGATCTGCTCCGGCTGGATGAAGTTGCGGCGCCGAAGCTCGGCCGGCTCGATACCGAGCTTGCGCGCCAGCTGGTCCATGACCCGCTCCATCCCGTAGTTGCCCAGGGGCCGGCCGCCCCCGCGGATGAAGCCGCCGGGCACTGCATTCGTGTAGACGAGCTGCGCCTCCACGTCCATGGCCGGCAGCACGTATGCCGAGACCATGTGCGAGATGATGATCCCGGGCTGGCCCGTGGCCGATCCCGCGTAGGCGCCCACGTCGTGGAACAGGCGGCCCCTCAGCCCGCGCAGTTTGCCGTCGCGGTCGGACGCCAGCTCGAGCTCGATGACCGACCCATGCCCTTGTGCCGTGGTGGCCCCGTCCTCGCTCCGCGTCGCGACCCAGCGCACTGGCCGCTTGAGCCGCCAGGCGGCCAGCGCGGTCAGCACCTCTTCGGGAAACGGACTGCCCTTGGCGCCGAACCCGCCGCCCACGTCCTCGGCCAGCACGCGGACCTTCCCTTCTTCGAGTCCGAGCGCCGACGCGATCGCGGCTCGGACGCCGAACACGTTCTGCGTGGAGGTCCAGACCTTGAGGCCGTCAGTGTCTGAATCAGGCGTCGCCGTGACCGTGCGCGGCTCTATGGCCGCGCCCGCAACGCGAGCCGTGGTCAGCCTGATCTTGGCCGTCACGCTGTCCGAAGCGAACGCCACCTTGATGTCGCCGTACGTCGTCGAATACGTCTGCGCGACGTTGCTCTTCATGTCGGCGTGCACCGTGGCCGCGCCCGGTGCGGTCGCCGCCGCGACATTGCCGACGCCGAGCAGCGGATCAAGGTCCGCGATCACCTGCTCGGCGGCGTCCTGGGCCTGGTAGGCGGTCTCGGCGACCACCAGTGCGAAAGCCTCACCGATGTAGTTCACCTCGTCGCGGTTGAGGATGGGCCGGCCGCGCTGCTCGATACCCGGCGGTCCGAAGTCGCTCAGGCCTGCCGCGACCTCCGGGAGGTCGTCTGCGGTCCAGACCGCAACCACGCCGGGCATGCTCGCCGCCACGCTCCGGTCGACGGCCCTGATCCGCGCGTGTGCCAGGGTCGAGCGGCAGAAGGCGACGTGGGCCAGCCCGTCGAGCTTGATGTCACCGGCGAAGCGGCCGCGCCCGGTGATGAGTCGCTCGTCCTCGACCCGGCGCATGGGCCGGCCGATGTAAGGAGGCACGGGAACTACAATAAGTCGTTCATTCGGGCCCATTGCGCGACCCCCAAAAACAGACGGGCGGCTAGCTCAGTTGGGAGAGCGCCAGCTTGACATGCTGGAGGTCGGGGGTTCGAAACCCTCGCCGCCCACCAACCCGTTTCCTACATATCGAATCGCCTCGGCCCGTTCGCCGCGTCGGGCGTCCACGAAGTCGTGGGGCAAGAAGTTGGTAGCCCCGGCGGGATTCGAACCCGCGATCTCAGCCTTGAAAGGGCCGCGTCCTAGGCCACTAGACGACGGGGCCACGTAGCTACTCTAATTGCTGGCCTGTTGTTTCCTACGGGCCACCAGGCGAGGCCACAAGCGGGCGTAGCACAATGGTAGTGCGGCAGCCTTCCAAGCTGTTTACGTGGGTTCGATTCCCATCGCCCGCTCCACTTTGGCCTCAGGTCGTGGACAGGAAGACGTTTTTGAGCTCGGTGTAGTGGTCGAGCGCGAAAGGCCCGAGCTCGCGACCGATGCCCGATTGCTTGAACCCGCCAAATGGCGTCGTCACGCGAACCGAGTTGTTGGAGTTGATCGATATCGTCCCCGTCTCCAGCGCGCGCGCGACGCGCATCGCGCGGCCGGCATCGGAGGTCCAGATGGAGCCCGACAGCCCGTACACGGTGTCGTTGGCGATGCGGATCGCGTCTTCCTCGTCTCGGAACGGAATGACCGCGACGATCGGTCCGAAGATCTCCTCGCGGGCGGCGCGGTCCGACGGCGCGACGGGAGAGAGCACGGTCGGGGCAAACCAGTAGCCTGCGCCGCTGGGCGCGCTTCCGCGAAACGCCACATGAGCGCCGTCGTCGAGGTAGGAGGCGACCTTGGCGCGGTGGTCGGCGGAGATCAAAGGGCCCATCTCGGTCCTGTCGTCGAGCGGGTCGCCCACCCTCACGGCCTTCACCGCCGTCTCGAGCGCGCGCATGAAGTACTCGACCGCCGAGTGCTCGACGAGGATGCGGGAGCGGGCGCAGCAGTCCTGCCCTGCGTTGCCGAACACCGCCATGGGCGCAGACGCCGCGGCCTTCTCCAGGTCGGCGTCGGCGAACACGATGTTGGCCGACTTGCCGCCCAGCTCCAGCGTCACTCGCTTGATACTGGCCGCGGCCAGGGCGCCGATGCGCTGGCCGACCTCGGTCGAGCCTGTGAACGCGATCTTGGCGACGTCGGGGTGCTGCACCAATCGCTCGCCCACCGTGCGTCCCGCGCCGACCACGACGTTGAGCACGCCCTCGGGCAGGCCGGCCTCGAGCGCGATGCGGCCGAGCTCGACGGCGGTCATCGGCGTCAGCGCGGCCGGCTTGAGCACGATCGTGTTGCCTGCTGCCAGGGCCGGCCCGACCTTCCACGACGTGATTGCGATGGGGAAGTTCCAGGGCACGATCAGCCCGACCACGCCGATCGGCTCGCGGAAGGTCATGTCGACCCCTCCCGCCACCGGGATGGTGCTGCCGAGCAATCGTTCGGGCGCGCCGGCGTAGTAGTTGAAGACGTCGACCACCATGCCGACCTCGCCGCGGGCGTCGCTGATCGGCTTGCCCGCGTTGCGGGCTTCGAGCTGAGCCAGTTCCTCGTGCTTCGCCTCGACGGCCGCGGCCAGGCGGCGCAGGAGGTTGGCCCGGTCCTTCGGCGTCACGGCCTTCCAGGCCGGGTAGGCGGCCTTGGCGCGCGCCACGGCGCGGTCGGCATCCTCCACGCTCGCTTCCTCGAGCTCGGCGAGGACCTTCTCGGTGGCCGGTTCGATGACCTTCAATCTGCGGGTAACAATAATCCCGCCTCAAAACTCATACCGGATTCCAAGCCCGTTTTGAGGTAGGCCCGGAAAACTCCATCGCATGATCACCACACGTACCCTCGTTTTCGCGTCCGTCGTAGCCGCGGCCATGGTCTTCGGCGGGGTGCTCGGCGCCACCGCCATGTCGAGATCCACGCTCACGGCAGCGAACGCGGCCTACACCGCCGCGTCGCCGTCGCCCGGGTTCAAGTCAAACGAAGACCCGACCCACGAAAAGGGTGAGTCGGCGGCGCAGGAAGCTGCCGAGAACAACGGCACGTTCCACCCGTCAGGTCCAGGCGGCGCGTTCAGCGGTCACTCCAACGAGGCCGCCAGCCACGAGGCCGGCGAGAGCGCCGCTCGAGAGGCGCAGGAGAACGCAGCCGCGGCCTCGCCGTCGCCGACGAAGTAGCCACGATCCGGGTCCTCCAGGTACGGGCGCCGTCTCGGCGCTCGTACCCCGACCCGGCTTACTCCGAGGGATCTGGCAACCTGGCCGGGTCGTTGTCGGGCAAGACGTCACACGCCCAATCCGAGAGCTTCCAGTCCGGGACGGGCGGTCGCCCCGTCTTTTTGGGGACGAACCTCGATCGCTCCACCAGCTGTAGCGGTGGATGTAGCGAGGACAGTTCGGGAACACCTCTCGCACCGTCACGCGCACGATGAATTGAGCTAGCGGGTACTCCGCCATCAGCGGATCGTCCTGGTCGACGCCGGCCGAGCCGTTGACTCGCATTCGGTTGCGCCGCTCGAAATCGATGAAGAGCATCCCCACCTCTTTGGTGGCGAGGGCGTTTCCCATCGACAGGTACATGCCGTTTCCGTCGTAGTTGGGAAAGGCAAGCGTGCGCTCGTCGACCACGCGCACGAAGCCCGGGTCGCCCCCTTTGTACGAGCAGTTCGGCCTGCCTTCGGGGTCGACCGTCGCGAGGAAGAACATGTCGCGGGCCGCGATGAACCGGGCATCGTGCTCGTCGATGAAGTCGTGAACGAGGCGCTCCTCGATGCGGTCCGCGAGGCGCCGGGTGTCGAAGAGGTCCTGAAGCTCCCTCTGCGCGTCGTGAAACATCGTCGTCATGGCGGAAGGCCAAGCGCCGCGAAGGAGGCTGAGAGCAGGGGTTAATCTGACGTTCTGGGCACCAAAACGCGCGTCTTCATCGAGCAGGGGGCAAAGCGCGCTTTTGCCAGCGCGGCCGCCTGGCCGGGCTGGTGCCGCGGGGCGAAAAGCGAGGAGGCGGCTCTCGAGGCCCTCGCCGCCTACGGGCCGCGCTACGCCCGCGTCGCCAGGCTCGCCGACGTCGCCTTTCCGGCCACTGCGACCGGGTTCGAGGTGGTCGAGCGCGAGGTTGGAAACGCGACCACCGATTTCGGCGCGCCGGGGATTCCCGCGAAGGACGAGTCGCGAACGTTGACCCCGGCCGAGGCCCGGCGGATGTGCGATCTCCTGGAAGCCTCCTGGAAGTATCTCGACCAGGTGGTGGCGAAAGCGCCCGCCTCTCTTCGCAAGGGCCCGCGCGGAGGGGGTAGGGACCGCGACGCGATGTTCGACCACGTGCTCGGGGCCGAAGCGATGTACGCGAGGGCGATCGGCGTGCGGCCCAAGCAGCCGGACGGCAGGGACAGGACCGCCGTGCGGGCTTTCCGCAATGCGATCCTCGACGGGCTGGCCAACCCAGATCCGGCGGCGAAGTGGCCGGCGGCCTACGCCGCCAGGCGCACCGCATGGCACGCGCTCGACCACGCCTGGGAGATCGAAGACCGCATACCCTGATCTCCTGTATGGAGAGCCCTTCGGGAGGCCTTCTCTTGGTGATGGCGCACCCCGATGACGAGTCCATGGGGTGCGGCGGCCTCATCCTCCGCCACACCCGCGCCGGGATCCCAGTCCATCTCATCTGCGCCACGTATGGCGAGGCCGGCTGGAGCGGCAAGCCGATCGGCGCCAGGCGCGAGGACCTTGCCGAGATCCGCGCCACCGAGCTCGAGGAGGCGGCCGGCGCCCTGGGGATCGGCGGTGTCGAGCTGTGGGATTACCCCGACGGCGGGGTGCCCGCATCAAACCAGCAGGAGATCACCCAGCGCATCTGGGAGGAGATCACGAGGCGGCGCCCGCGGGCCGTGGCGGGCTGGGGGCCCGATGGCGGTTATGGGCATCCCGACCACATCGCGATGGGAGCCTGCACTGATGCGGCCGTGGCGGCGATGACCGAGGGTGAGCGTCCGGCGCTGTATCACATCGCCGTCGACGAGCAGCTGAAAGACTTCTACGTGGCTGCGTTTCGTCTCACCGGCGAGAAAGGGTTGCCCCTGGTCGCCTGGGACCACGTCGATGTCGTGATCGACCTCAGCTCCGACGAGGTGATGATGAAATTGCGCGCGATCGACTGCCACAAGAGCCAGCTTGAGGACTGGCGCATCGCGGTACGTGAGCAGCCGTTTCTCATGGAGAAGGGCTACGGCCACGAGCCATACGTCACGGTCTCGTCGCGAGCGTCTGGCCTGGCTGCCACAGGCTTGCTGGGCGAGTTCGCGTGAGCGTGGCGGGTGCGACGGCGCGCGCCATGGCGGCGAGCGTCGAACCCAGGCACAGGACAATGTCTTCGTGATGCCCGGCAACGTGTTCGAGCTTCCAGGCTGGTTTCGGATCTCGCTCACGGCGAATGACGGCTTGGTGGAACGTGCCTTGCGAGGTTTCGCGAAAGCACTGGAAGCGCTGCCGCAAAGGGCTGAGTGAACCCCGCCAACCGCTGATTCATGAGCAGGCAACACCCGATTGCCAGCCGAACGCTGAACCTACTGTCCTTGAATCGCGGCCGATCTGTTCTAACCTTTAGCGCCTGGTTCGCATGGTGCCGGGGCACTCATCAAAGTCGGGGGTGATTGAGTTTCATGGACGTTCAAGAGGCGGTGGCGGAGAGCTCCGCCGGAGCTTCGGCCGAAGAGAACGGCGAGGCGAGGCGAGACGGGCAGCGCAAGTTCACGATGGGCCCGAACGACAGCCTGGAAGGCAAGCTCACCTATGACGGTTCGGTCCACGTCGACGGACGGGCCGAAGGCGAGCTTCATGTGTCCGGCAACATCGACGTCGCTGCGGGCGCCGCGGTCAAGGCCCTGCTCGAGGGCGCGAACGTGACGCTGAAGGGGCATGTCGAGGGCGCCGTGACGGCGCGCGACAAGCTCACCCTGGGCAAGAACGCCAAGCTCAGCGGCGACATCGTAGTGCGGAGGCTCCAGATCGAGGATGGCGCCACGCTCAACGGCCACGTCCGTATGGGAGACGGTGAGCAGCAGGCGTCCGGCCACTAGGGCCTCCGCCGCGCTCCCGGTGGAGGACGGCTCCTCCGGGCAGCACAACTCGGTCGTCCTGGGGCCCAAGGACCGGCTGGTCGGCCGCCTTTACGTCGAAGGTGACGTGCGCATCGTCGGCACGGTCGATGGCGCCCTCGAGGCGACAGGGGACGTGGAGATCGACGGCGGCGGCCAGGTCAAAGGCCCGGTCACGGCCCGCCAGAAGCTCGTGGTCGGCAGCTCGGGCTCGCTGATCGGCGACGTGAGGGTCACGCGCCTAGAGGTGCGTGACGGCGCGACTTTCAGCGGCAAGGTGTCGATGGGCAAGCAGGCCGTCGAGGAGCCGGTGGCACAGGAGCCGGAGGCCGAAGAGGCCGCCGCTGCCGAGCCGGAAGCCCAGCCCGCCAAGGTCCAGCCGAAGGGAAGGCGCCGCTAGCCGCCGGCGGCGCGATTCGGTCCGGCCACCCAATCGAGGACGGTCGACAGGAAGGCCGCTTGGTCGTCGATGTGCACGTGGTGTCCCGTGCCTGGGATCGTCTCCACGGTCCAGCCCATCGAACGAAGTCGATCGGCTGCAGGCTCGGGCACATACGGGCTGCCTTCGGCCAGGACGACGAGCGACGGGCCGGCCGGAGGCTCAGCCGGCGTGAGATCGCCCTGGCGCCCGATGAACGCGCCGGCGGTCTTCTCATCCCACATCGCGAGGCCCGCCTGCCGCGATCTCAGCACCTCGGCCGGCCAGCGAGGATTGGCCCTCGCGATGTCCTCGACGGTCAAGCGCTTGCGGGCCTCGAACTCGACGATGCTCCTCGCGGCGTCGACCGGCAGTCCCCAGGCAGGATCCTCGTAGACGGCGCGCGCGGGCTTCAACCGTGGGACCGCGGCCAGCAGCAGCGCGCCGCCCATGGAGTGGCCGACCGCGAGCTCCGGCGCGGGCGGGAGGTTCTCCACGAGGTCGCCGGTCCACTCGTGGATCGAATACGTACCGCGAGGGCTCTCGCCGTGCCCGCGCAGGTCGGGGGCCAGCACGTGGTAACCCCGCATCACCAGCTCCGGCGCCAACCAGGTCCAGGTCGCCGAATATCCGCTGAGGCCGTGGATGAGCACGGCGTGGCGGTCGCCCGATCCCCATTCCCGAACGTGGAGGGGCGCCACCTCAGCGCCTGGCGGGTCGCATGGCGGGATTTTTGGCGGTGGCCTTCTTGGGAGCTTTGGCCGGCATCGCGACTGTGAGCGCGAGCGCGTGCTTGATGAGCGTGGAGGCGGGCGCAGGCCTGGCCTGCCAGTCCCCGGGCACCATCACGTAACCGCCCATCCGGTGGCCGGCCACGGGCTCGAAGTCGCGGCCGCCCTGCTGCTTGACCTTCGCGATTTCGGGCTCCGGGAGACGCACCACCAGGTCTTCACCGAAGAGCCCGCAGAACATGTTGCCGTTCACGAATGCCGACAGCTGGCCGAACATCGGCTTCAAGGTCACCCCGGGCCCGTCCGGCACCAGTTTGGCGAACGCGGCTTTCGCCTCCTCGCTCGGCCTGGGCAGCTTCATGGGTCCTCTTGCAATCGGGCTCATCACTCCACCTCCAGCACGATCCTAAGGCCGATATTGGGGCATTGACGCCTCACCTCGAATGCCCATACTGACGAGCGATACGCGGCAACGGTCACGGGAAGGGTGGGATGAGCTGGAAGGTCGACGGAACCTACTTCGAGAACTGCAACTGCGACTGGGTCTGTCCCTGCACGGTCACGAGCTTCGCCTCTCCGGCGACTGAAGACCGGTGCACGGTCATCCTCAACTACCACGTGCAGCATGGCCAGATCGACGGCGTAGACGTCAGCGGCCACAGCGTGTCGATCCTCGCCGACGCGCCGAAGAGAATGCTCGACGGCAACTGGAAGGTCGGGCTCATCATCGACGACAAGGCGTCCAAGGAGCAGGCGGACAAGCTCGCGGGCGTCTTCTCCGGCCAGATGGGCGGGCCCATGGCGAACATCGCGCCGTTGATGGTGAGGTCCTGGGCATCGAGCGGCTCCCGATCGATTACAAGGACGATGGCAACCGACACCACGTCCGTATCGGTGGCGACATCGCGATCGAGGTCGAGGACTACATGGCCCAGGGCGCGTCCGAACCGACCAAGGTGTCGGGTGTGTTCCACCCGTCCAACTCGACCTTAACCATTGCGCGGCCGACCAGCTCGCGCATCAAAGGTTTCGGAATGGACATGAAGAACGCCGACAAGAGCGCGTTCTCGGCTCCATTCCACTGGTCAAGCTGATCGGCAGGCCACTGCAGTCGATTGCGCGCGTCTCCGCACTGCCGCGGCCGGTTGCGGGCGCCATCGTCGCCGTGCTCGTGGCCTGTGCCGCCGCCGCCTGGCTCCTGACCATCAGGGAGGCGGCCTCGATGGGCATGGGCGGAGTGGCGATGATGGATGCCGGCCTGTTCCTTTTGACCTGGGTCGTGATGATGGTCGCGATGATGTTCCCCTCGGTCGTACCCGTCGTGCTGGCGCACGCCTCGGTGTCGCGCTCGCGTGGCGCCGGAAACCTGCCCACGGCCGCATTCGTGGCCGGCTACCTGGTGGCCTGGTCAGCCGCCGGCCTCGTGCCGCTGGCCGTCATCCAGGTTCTCTCGTCGTCATTCGCTGTGCCCGTCGCGGGGTGGCTGCCCAGGCTTGCAGGCGGGATGATCGTGCTCGCCGGCGTCTACCAGCTGACCCCGCTCAAGAACGTCTGCCTCAAGGCCTGCCGGTCGCCCCTCGGTTTCGTGCTGACGCACGACTTCGGGGGCGGCGCGGCGGCGGCGGCGAGGTCGGGCTTGTCGCATGGCCTGTACTGCCTGGGCTGCTGCTGGGCACTCATGGCGGTGCTGGCGGTTCTCGGCCTGATGAACGTCGCGTGGATGGCCGGCTTCGCAGTGCTGTTCTTCCTGGAGAAGAACTGGCGCTCTGGAGTCGCGCTGTCGAAAGCGGTCGGACTCGCCTGTATCGCTGGCGGTCTTTTCGCGATCGCGGTCGCTTGACCGCGTCCTGGCACGTAGCCGGGACCTACTTCGAGTCGTGCAACTGCGACGCGATCTGCCCGTGTCGGAGCACCGACGGGGCTGAAGGCGGCCGTTCCACCCACGGGGTCTGCGATTTCGCGCTCTCGTGGCGCGTCGACAAGGGCCACCACGGCGACGAGAGCCTCGACGGCATGGCGGTGGTGATGGCCGGCTCATACGAGGATGGCGAACGCTCCACTCCTTGGACGGTCGCCCTGCTGGTGGACGATCGCGCGTCGATGCGCGCTCAGTCCGCCCTCGCCGAGATCTTCCTGGGCCGTGCCGGCGGCACTCCGATGGCCAATTACTCGGGGTCGATCGGCGAGATCCGTTCTATCCGCCCGGCCAGGATCCGCCTCGACCACCGCCAGGGTCACGAGCGGATCGACGTCGAGGAGGCGATCGAGGTGGAGGCCGGTGGACCGGCGTCCGGCGATGGCTCCGTTTCCTGCGGCATCCCAGGCCACGATCACCCCGGTACCGAGGTGCATGCCAGGTTGTTGTCGGTCGGCGAAGCGGGGTTCGAGTTCCGCTACTCGGGCGTGTGCGGCTTCACCACGACGTTTGGCTACAGCTCCGACAGCTGAGGACCTCGGTACCCTAGCCACCGGGCATGCCCATCTCGACTGAAGAACGCCGGATCGTGACAGTGCTTTTCGCCGACATGGCGGGCTCCACCGCGCTTGGAGAGGACCTCGACCCGGAGGAGATGCGGCGCATCCTGGCCCGCTATTACGCGATCGCGCGCGAGAGCGTGGAGCAGCACGGGGGGACGGTCGAGAAGTTCATCGGGGACGCCGTGATGGCGGTGTTCGGTCTGCCTACCGCGCATGGCGACGATCCCGATCGGGCGGTGGCCGCCGCGCTTGCGATGCGCGAGCACATCCGCGCGGACACGCTGCTCCAGGGCCGCATCGCCGTGCGTTTCGGCATCAGCACTGGCGAGGTGGTGGCCAGCCGCGACCAGTCGGCGGGCGACTTTCTGATTACGGGCGATGCGACCAACGTCGCGGCGCGGCTGCAGCAGGCGGCCGACACATGGGCCATCCTCGCGAGCGACCGCACGGCGCGCGCGGTCGTCAACTTCGAGTTCGGGGAAGAGCTGTCGGTCACTGCGAAGGGAAAGTCCGCGCCGGTCGCGGCGCGACAGGTGCTCGGCCCGCGTAAGGCGAAGGCCCATCGTCCGGCACGGATGCCGCTGGTCGGCCGCGAGAACGACCTGGCGCAGCTGCAGCTGGTGGCCCGCCGGGCGGTCAACGAGAAGCGGCCCTCGATGGTGAGCGTGATCGCGCCTGCAGGCACCGGCAAAACGCGCCTGGTAGAGGAGTTCCTCGACTGGCTGCCGACTCTTGCGCCCAACGCGGTGATCGCAACCGCCCAATGCCTGCCTTACGGCCAGCAGCTCACGTACTGGCCGATGCGCCAGGTGTTGTTCAACCTGACCGGCCACCGCGAAGACGCGATGCCGGCCCACATGCGGGAGGACATCGCAGAGTGGCTGCGCGGCCTCGGGGTGGAAGACGCCGACCGCAACGCGAAGCTGCTCGCCGCCACCGTCGGCGAGATGGGCACCGAGGGCGTCGACAAGGACCAGCTTTTCGCTGCGTGGCGCTCAGCCCTCGAAGCCGTGTCAAGGCGCACGCCGCTCGTAATCGTGTTCGAAGACCTGCACTGGTCGAGCGACAGCCTGCTCGACCTCGCGGAGTTCGTGATGCAGCCGCGCGGCGAGGCCGCGGTGCTGATGATCGTGCTCGCCCGTCCCGAGCTGCTCGACCGCCGGCCGAACTGGGGTGGCGGCCGCCTCAACCATCTCGCCATAGCGCTCGAGCCCCTTGGAGGCGCCGCCATCGCGAACCTGGTCACGCACCTGCTCGAGACCGACGCGCCGGACGTGATCAAGCTGGTCGCGGAGCGCTCGGAGGGCAATCCTTTCTATGCCGGCGAGCTGGTGCGCTCGTACCTCGAGCAGGGCTCCCTCGCCAGTCTGCCGGACACCGTGCAGGCCACGGTGCTCGCCAGGCTCGACCTTCTGCCGCCGATGGAGCGCCGCTTGCTGCAGCTCGGCAGCGTGTTCGGCCGCTCGTTTCGGGCGTCGGGGGTGCAGGCGCTGGAGCCGGGTCTTGCCGGCCACGCGCGGCAGCTGTGCGACGAGCTCGCCGACCGCGACCTCATCCGCCAGGTGGACGGCGACCGCTACCACTTCCGCCACATCCTCATCCAGGAGGTCGCTTACGGCACCCTGACCCGCTCGGAGCGGGCGCGCCTTCATGCGGAGGCCGCGCGCTGGGTGGAGTCGATGAGCGAAGGCCGCGACCTCGTGCTGGCCGAGATCCTGGCGTTCCACTACCAGGAGGCGGCGGTCCTTCTGACTGCGCTTGACCCGACTGCGGACAGCACGACCCGAGCTCGCCACAAGGCGGCCCAGTGGCAGTTGACCGCAGCCGACGCGGCTGCCGCAGCCGGAGCCACTCCCGAGGCAGTCCGACACATCCGCTCGTCTTTCGACTTCGTGGAGGCCTCTCGCCTGCCGCGACTTCACGAGCGCATCGGTGACCTGACGGCCGGGGACACCGGCCTGGACGAATACGGGATGGCCCTGGAGGGATACGAGCAGCAGGGGGCACCCGTCGACGACCAGCTTCGAGCCCTGGCCGGCATGCTCATGGTGGCGACCCGATGGCAGGGCTCGGTCGGCGACCGGCCATCAGGGGAGTGGATGGATGCGCTACGCGCCAAGGGCCGCGGGCTCCTCGAACGAGCCGACGATCCACGATCGATCGGGCGCTTCCTCGCTGCGGACGCCTTTTACCCGTTCTGGCTCCAGGCCGACCGCACCCCGGACGAGGCTTCGCTGGCCGAGGCCCAGGCCAGCGCCGAACGCGCGATCGCGATCGCGACCCAACTGGACGATCCCGAGCTGGCCAGCGCCGGGCTCGACGCCTTGAGCGGAGTGGCCACCTCCAAGAACGACTGGGCCTGGGCCATCGAATCAGCCAGGCAGCGTCTCAAGTTCGAGGATCGGCTCGGCCTCTACGAGAGGCTCGACGCGCACTCGATGGTGGCCTGGATGTCCTATTTGATGGGAGACCTGGCCACCGCCGAGCGCGACTCAGGCGAGATGGTGGGGCGCTTGCTGCCGGGCCAGGCGCCATACCCCGCTCTGCACCTGTTTGCCTGGCGGACGCTCACCTTGATGATGCTCGGCCGCTGGGATGAGGCGACCGCCATCTTCTACCGGGCACTGGAAGCCTGGCACGATGCCGGCAGCCTCGCTGGCGGCTACGCCCTTCGCGGCTTCATGGCCGGTCTGAGCATCGGCGTCGGCCGGGGCGATGGGCGGCTCGTCGCCGCCGCGTCGGACGCGATGGAATCGATCCTCGGCCGCTTTCCTCTGGACCACCAGAACCAGGTCATGCGGTCGTACGTCAAGGGACAGGCCAGCTTCACCGAGGACGACCCCAGCGTCACGGGCAGACACCCGGCCGAGATGATCGAGCGGCGTCTTTCGCTGGCCAACGACAACCATCAACCCGTGCCCGAGGTCGTCCGGGAGGTGGTGCTCAGGCGCGCGGTCGGTGATCGCTTGCCCACCCTCGAAGGCGAGGTCAGGCGCACGATCGGCCTCGCACGCGGCGACCCCGCCGAGCTCGACCTGTCGGCTGTGATCTGGCAGAGGATCGGGGCACTGCCCAACCTGGGGCGCGCCCGGGCCGAGCGGGGCGCATTGCGTGGCGACCCTAGCGAAACCGAGGCGGGCCTGGCGATCCTGAAGAAGGTCGGCGACGTCAACTACCTGGACAGGTTCTCGGCGCGGGTCTGAGCCGCGCGGAGCGGCCGCCTGCCGAATCGACATGCCAAGCGACCGATCAGGTCCGGGGCAGCGTTGGAGGTTCGTGACATGGTGAGAGACGTGTCCTGCCGTCCGGGCGCCGGCGATCTCAGAGGGGTCGCCGGCGCCTTGGTTTGTGGGGCTGCCGGTTGAGGTCGCCGGTTTACGATGGCCGGGCCATGACTGAACTAGATCCCTTGGCTCCAGGCCCGGAAGCCCCGGTCGAGCCGGCCTTCACGCACCCGGCCTCGCCTTTCATCCGCACCGAGGCGCCCATGCCGGCCAAGCTCCCGGCACCGCCGATCCCTCCGGTCGCTTCGACGTGGATCCTCTACCGCGCGCAGATCGAGTTCGGCCTGGTCGTGCTTGCTTTTCTGATGGTCATGGTCGGGTGCGTGACCGTGGTGCAGGCCAATCCGACCGCTGCTTGGCGGTACTACGTGGCGGCGCTGCCGCTGGCACCGGCTGTTTTCCTCGCCTGGCTCCTCGTACGCCTCGTGGGGCGCCTCAGCGACCTGCAGAAGTGGATCCAGATCCAGGCGTTCGGTTTCGCCCTGGGCATGACGGCCCTGGTGACCTTCGCTTACGGGTTCCTCGAAGGCACGGGGATGCCGAACCTGAACTCGGTGTTCGTGCTGCCCCTGATGGCGATCCTGTGGGGGCTTGCCACGGCGATCCTGGCGCTGCGGTACCGCTACCGCCGGTAGGCGTCTACCGGCCGTAGACTGACGCCCGGTGTCAAGGGGGAGGCGCCTCGGACTACTGGGGCTGGTCGTCGTGGTGGCCGTGCTCGCCGGCATGATCCTGGTCGGCCGGCCGGCCGCGCCCCGGCTCGCCGCGGCAATGGACAGCCCATCCTCGCCGGCGCAACCCTCCCCGACGACGGCGCCTACGCAGGCCCCCGGGGCCGACCTCGGCAACCTCGACGACGACATCGGTTCGATCATGGTCGTCTCGACCCGCGGGACCGATATCTCGCCGGCACTCCGGGCACTCTTGACCGACGGCAAGGTTGGCGGCCTGCTCCTTTTCGGCTCGAACTTCGGAGGCAGCGCTGCCGGGCTGAAGGCCTGGAGCGATCGGCTGCAGGCCATCGCCTCGAGCGCATGCCTGGACCATCCGATCCTACTGATGACCGACGAAGAAGGAGGGCAGGTCGCCCAGGTGCGGGCGGGCTTTGCGCCACCGTCGGAGCTCGTCGCGGGCGCCGGCGGCCCGGATCACGTGCGCGCTCTCGAGCGCACGTCGGCGGTCGGTCTTCGCTCCGCCGGCCTCGGCCTGGACCTGGCGCCGGTCGCCGATGTGCGCACCAACCCGCTCGACAACGTGATCGGCGACAGGTCCTTCGGTTCGAACACGGGCTACGTTGCGCCACTGGTCACCGCGGCGGTGCAGGGTCTGCACGACGGGGGGGTGGGCGCGACGCTGAAGCACTTCCCAGGCCTGGGAGGGGCGGCGGGCGATCCGCACGTCGCCATCCCGACCGACCCCGAGTCGGAGGCACAGTGGGAGCGGGTCCAGATGCCGACGTTCCAGGCGGGCATTGCGGCGGGCGCGGACGCCGTGATGACCACGGCGGTCTACGTGCCCGGCCTGGGAGGGGGCACGATGCCGGCCATGCTCTCCGCTCCCGTGGTGTCGAAGCTGCGGACCCAGCTCGGATTCGGCGGCGTGATCATGACCGACTCTTTGAGCATGGGTGGGATCGGGGCGAGGTGGTCCCTGCCTGATGCTGCCGTCCTCGCGGTGGCCGCGGGCAACGACCTGGTGCTGCTCAGCAACGGGGACCCAGGCTACGAGGCGGACGCGATGGCCGCGGTCCGGGCGGCCGTGCTGTCGGGCCGGCTCGACCGAAGCGCCCTCCACGCATCGGCCATGCGTGTCAACGCCCTTCGAGACAAGTTCGGGCGCCGATTCGTTCCGTGCCGGACACCGATCTCGGCCTGATGGCCGCCCTGACGGGCCCAAGGTAGAATCATTTCTCTACCCGAGCGGGAGTAGCTCACTTGGTAGAGCGCGACCTTGCCAAGGTCGAGGTAGCGGGTTCGAAGCCCGTCTCCCGCTCCAGTTTCAACTCTCATCTGCTTTACGACCTGAGTCAAGAGGTGGCCGCGGCGTGACCGACATTGCGAACCAACCCCTGGGCTTTCTGCCAATGAACGTTGGCCGAGCCGCCGCGCCCTCCCCGCCCGCGACCAACAAAACCCGGGCTGGTGAGCCGGTTCCAGCGCCAGCTTCGAGCTTCATCTCAAGGCAGTTGGGTGGTCGGCCATAGGATGCCGATAAGCCCATCCCAGCAGATTGACAAGCTCATCGCCGGCATTCCAGACTGGCGCGCCAAGACGCTCGCCAAGCTTCGCAAGATCGTCCACGAGGCCGACCCCGGGATAGTCGAGGAATGGAAGTGGATGGGCACTCCGACCTTCTACGACAACGGACTCGTCCTGCTCTTCAACCCCCACAAGGACAAGGTCAAGCTGACCTTCTACGAGGGAGCGAGCCTTCCCGACCCGGACAAGCTCTTCAACGCGGGCCTCGGAGGCGGCAAGTGGCGGGCGATCGATTTCCTCGAGGGTGACAAGGTCAACGAGCGAGCCCTCAAGGCCCTCGTCCGTGCCGCGGTGGCCCACAACGCGTTGAAGAAGAGAAAGAAGAAATGAGCTCGGCCACGGGCCTTGGCTGGACTGACCCGATTTACGTGACCTGATTCTCCGGCGCGATGCCACAGCCGCGCAAGGACTTCACGCGCGATTCCCTCGACGGAACAAGATGCC
>Ga0307374_10002667_pt1 | contig 31402 bp, 28 predicted proteins | sample OX3MG_FD_202532 | JGI IMG/M metagenome (GOLD analysis project Ga0307374, IMG submission 202532) | Soil microbial communities from Risofladan, Vaasa, Finland - OX-3 | ecosystem: Environmental > Terrestrial > Soil > Coastal area > Acid sulfate soil | place: Finland: Risofladan, Vaasa | collected... | reverse complement strand
AGCTTGTCCAGATCGTAAGCCGCGAATCCCAGAGACTGAACCAGATCATCACGGACTTCCTGGACTACTCACGCGAAAAGACATTCGCTTTCACGGAAGTGGACATCGCGGCGCTAATCGAAGAGACACTCTTGCTTCTCGATCGCGACGCAAGCGCCAGCCACAAATACAGGATTGTGCGGGCATTCGCCCCGCAAAAATTTCGCGTCCGAGTGGACCGCGACGCCATGAAGCAGGTTCTGTGGAATCTTTGCAACAATGCCTTGCGCGCCATGCCCGATGGCGGCGTGCTCACCGTCTCCCTCGGCGGTGACTCCGATCACGTGCATATATCCATCCGCGATACCGGCATCGGGCTGGATTCGAGCGAGGCTGCCAGGCTTTTCGAGCCCTTTCAGTCGGGTTTTATTGGAGGCACGGGATTGGGGCTCGCGATTGTCTATCAAATTCTCCAAGCACACCGCGGCCGGATCCGGGTCGAGGCTGAAAAAGGACGGGGTGCCGAGTTCACGATCGAGCTGCCACGTCCAGCACCGGTGCGCGCCCTCGGACGTTCGGTTGTGCGGCCCGCGATTATCGGTGAACCAGAATTAGTACGTCCATCAGGGAAAGGCTAGCCCGCGAATGGCTCAATTGTTGATTGTCGACGACGAGCGGTCGATTTGTGAATTGCTCGAGATTAGCTTCCGCAAGCAAGGTCACAAGGTGGAGGTGGCCAATAGCGGGGAAGCCGCCAAACGCCGGCTCGCATCGCAGATGTTCGACATTGTTGTATCGGATATTTGCATGCCCGATATGGACGGTGTCGAGCTGCTCCGTTATTGTAAAGAGGTCTCTCCGGCTACCACATTCATTCTCATCACCGGCGTCCCCACGATCGATACAGCCATCGACGCCGTGAATTTCGGCGCCGACCGTTACGTGATTAAAGGCGACCGCTTGCTCGACGAACTGCGGCCCGCAATCCAGCAATGCACGGAAAGCCTGGCCTTGAAGAAGGAGGCTGGTTATCTCCGCCGCGAACTTCGCCGTCTCACCGGACTCGATCACATCATCGGCACGAGCCCGAAGATGCGCGCCATCTTCGACCTGATCGGGAATATCGCCCCGCAAAACAGCCGAGTTCTGATTACGGGCGAAAGCGGCACGGGAAAGGAATTGGTCGCGCGGGCCATCCATGAAAACAGCGCGCGCGCCAGGAACCCATTTATCACCATCAATTGCGGGGCATTTCCCGAGACGCTGCTTGAGTCCGAACTGTTTGGCTATGTCAGAGGCGCTTTTACGGGAGCGAATGAAAATCGCGGAGGGCTTTTCCAGGCTGCGCACGGCGGCACTCTCTTCCTGGACGAGATCGGCAACATGAGCGTCACCATGCAGGTGAAGCTATACCGTGTGCTGCAGGAGGGCAAGGTTCGTCCTATAGGCAGCACGGAAGAGTCGGATGTGGACGTCCGCGTCATCACCGCCACGAACAAGGAACTCGAAAAGGAAATTGCGGAAGGCCGTTTCCGCGAAGATCTCTTCTATCGACTCAGCGTCATTCCGATCCAGCTTCCATCCCTTCGCGAGCGCCGGGAGGATATTCCGCTGCTGGCACGGGAATTTCTCGGGCGCTTCTCGAAGTCGATGGGAAAACAGATTGATGGCATCGAGCCGGAAGCCATGCGCCGCATGGAAGTTTACGATTGGCCCGGGAACGTCCGTGAACTTGAGAATACGATCGAGCGGGCGGTCGCCTTGGAGGTCAGCCACCGCATCACCGTCGATGCGTTGCCGGATCGCATTCGCAACCGCTTTCAGGATTCCGTGGCTCTTGTTGCCAACAACGGAAACGGCACGGGCGGCGGCCATGGCGCTCTTCTGCCGGAAGAAGGGCTCGACCTGGAAACTCACATTCAGGAGGTTGAGCGGTCCTACCTGCTTGCTGCCCTGGAGCGCTGCGGCGGCGTCCGCACCCACGCGGCGGACCTGCTCAAGATGTCATATCGTTCATTTCGCCATTACGCGAAGAAATATGGAGTCTAGCGGTCCGCAATTTCGTCCCTGCACTGAACGGCAGTCAACGCACCACCGGCTGCACATCGGCGCGAATCGGCTACTGCCGAGCCGCGATAACATGTTTGAGTCACAAGAGGTTCCATCTGTTTTGGTCATTTCGGACGGCCGAAAAGTGTCACTTCCCGAGCGCTTTCTACGATGCGTGGCTGGTCGCTCTTCGCGCTTCCGCTCAACCGTGACGGCAACTACCTGAAACCGTGGGGTATAATGCCTCTGTGTCGCGAGAGTAAACCCCTACCACGCGCCTGGCATCCACCTTGCAATATATCCGGGCGTACCCCGCCGGGGAGTACAAAAAGAGATTCTGGAGCGACTGCTCCTAGGAGAAATGAAAATAATGATTAAGAAACAGAAGGGCTTTTCACTAATTGAGTTGCTGATCGTCGTGGCGATCATTCTGATCATCGCGGCCATTGCAATTCCGAACCTGCTTCGCTCGCGCATGGCCGCCAACGAAGCTTCTGCCGTTGGTTCGGTTCGCACGATTGTCACTTCCGAAGTAACCTACACTTCGACGTATGGGGTTGGCTTCGCGCCAACACTGGCTGATCTTGGTGGGACTACTTCCCCATGTGTTGCGGCGTCCACCTCGGCTTGCTTGCTCGATTCCGTGTTGTCGGCCGGAACCAAGAGCGGGTACGCCTTTTTAGCAACTGGCGGAGGTGGGAGCGGCACTGCTTCCGTTCCGGACACCACATTTGAAGCCTCGGGCATACCAGTGTCCGCGTCGACTGGCACTCGTGCCTTTTGCTCCGATGAGTCCGGCGTAATTCGCTTTCTCGCCGCGGGCGTTGGCGCTTCGGACCCGGCAACAGACACGGCTTGCGAAGCTTGGACTCCACTTCAGTAGTTTTCCCATCGGCCAAAGCGGGGAGGAAGGATGACTTCCTTTCCCGCTTTTCCGTTATTTCAGGATCGCAGCATGGAACGGTGGTTGGATCGAATATGCGAGTAACGAAAAAGCCCGGGGAGCAAGCACGTAAGGCACGTCTCGAAGCCGGCTTCTCGTTGATCGAGCTTCTGATTGTGGTGGCCATAATCCTGGTTATTGCGGCCATTGCCATTCCGAGCCTGCTCCGTTCGAAAATTGCCGCGAATCAGGCTGCCGCAGTGGAAAACGTTCGCACCATCACTACTGCTTCGGTCGTCTACAACACCACCTGGGGCGATGGCTATCCATCAGCATTGAGCACCCTTGGCGGTAGCGGAACCACGGCGACGTGCGACCAGGCCAATCTGCTAGATTCGATCCTTTCGACTGCTCCCTACACGAAAAGTGGTTATGTTTTCGCCTATAACGGCCAGGAAGGAAAGGTTGCGCAAGCTGCCGGGTGCGGAAGCCCCGGTTTTCTCGGCTATTTGGTTACCGCAGCTCCTCACAACGAGAACATAACGGGGATTCAAAGTTTTTGCAGTGCCGAGCCGGGCATCATACATGTTGACGTTACGGGGAGCGCCGCAGCTTCGGAAACGGCTTGCGACGCGCTCCCTTCGTTGCAGTAGTGAAACTTCGAGTTTGCTTACGTTCGCGTCGCGGGCTAGCGATGAATGTCTTAGGATCGCTCTTTTCAAACCGTTTTCAGTCACCTGTAACCCAGAAGCCGCGCAAACCTACGAGGGCTGATTTACGGCACGCGACGACCAGCAAACCAACTCTTGTCCCTACATAATATGGTCGAAATTCCTCCAATCGTTCCCCAGGCTCACAGCCAAATTCCCGACCAGGAAAGCCCGTGGGTAGCGTCCGCACGTTTTCTGCTCGTGTGGTTGTTTCCGGCCCTGCTAGGGGTGTACCTGAAGTGGTATTTGATGGTCGATGAGAACGGATTTGCAAGAGAAGCCCGCTCGATGGGGCTTCGATTCCTCGGCAGCATTGACCGAATCAGCTTCTTCCGCGCGGACATAATCATTGGGGGCTTGGTTATTCCGCTCGCTCTTCTTATCCTGAACCGTTATATGCCCAATTGGTGTAGAGCGACGCTTACCGGCGCAGTCAGCGGAGCCTTCTTGGCGCTTGTCGCCACCCAGCTTTTGGCGATCAAGGAGGTTGGAAGATTCAGTTCGTTGACCATGATACTGGTCGGGTTGGATTGGGGATGGCATGAGCCTGCGTCAAATTTTTCATACTTAATCTCCAAGGAAAGCCTCCTTTTGATTGCTTCGATCATCGGCATGAGTGCTACTTTGGCATGGGCCGTCAGAAATGGGTCTCGAAAGAGTTCGAAGCGGGCTTGCGATAGTTGGAAAATCGCCGGTGAGCTGTATCTGTTCGCATTGATTGCGATCGTTTTGATTTCTTTCAAGTCGGACGTTCTCAGGTCGCCCTATCAGGAGAGCGCCTTCGTTCGTTCGGCAAGCTCCCTTTGGACGGAAAATGCCGTGGATACTGGTGAGTTCGCGGGTTACGAATTCCAGCCGACCGCCGGTGCAGTTACCACGGATATGTCCTCTTTATCTGAAGCAAGCCTCATTGCCCGCTATCGCGAGCTCACCCACGCCCCAGTCGATCAACCGGACCCGCGGTACTTTGGAAAAGAAAAAGGGGCTAATGTCCTCTTCTTCGTTTTGGAAACGACGCCGGAAACTTATCTGCCCGTGGACGACGACATGGAGCAGTTCCCTAACATGGCTCGTTTGCGCGCCAATTCATTCGTTGGAACCCGGCATTACACGACGTTTCCAATCACGCGTTGCGCCCTGTTTTCGGTGTTCAGTTCATGGTACCCAATAGACGATCCTCAGCATGTGTTTGCCTCCCCCGCAGCGGATGCGCCGCGTGATTTCCTTCGGCGGTTGGCTTCCGATGGCTATGAGACGGCCGATTTTTCGCCTCTTCGAAACCCTGAAATTTCGGCTGAGGCACTGTTCGCCGGAGTGGGTTTTGCGCGGCAGTATTCTCCGGACGTGGCGATCACCAATTACGATAGGCAGTCCTCTTGGAAGGAAATGCGCATCGCCGCCGACACATCCGCCCTTCAGCTGCTGAAAGGAAAGATCGACCAATGGATAGGACAAGGCCACAAATTTGTCGCTGCGTTCGTGCCACAGATTGGACATTTCCCGTATCCCGACTCGGGTTCCGGGAATAGTCCAGACGAGTTGAGGAAGCGCGGCAGGGCTATCCTCGCCACGGAAGACGCATGGCTCGGGGAGTTGATGGATGAGTTGCAGAGACATGGCCAGCTGGATAACACGATCATTGTCATCTTGGGTGACCATGGACCCCGAACGATAGAAGAGAACCCTGACCTTCGCCGCGGCACCATCGATGAAGTCGCATTCCATGTTCCTCTGTTCATCTATGCGCCTCGCGCACTCCAGCACACAAAGGAAATCCCGTGGCTGACATCTCACATTGATGTAGCTCCTACCGTGTTGGATCTCCTTGGGGTAGTGGGAGACAGGGACTCTGAGCAGGGTTCCGCTATTTGGAACCGTGCCCTGGCGGGACGAACCACGTTCTTTTTTGCGAAACAGATGTTCGGGGCGGACGGGTATACCTCGGGCGGCCAATTTTTCATGTGGCATTATTTTTCTGATACCGTGTATCAGAACTCAGTAAGTGTGTTCGGCTCAACCAACATCATTCCACGTCAGTCCAAGGTTGCGCACGACGTGATATCAAACATTCTTGCGATTAACGCGCTGGAAAGGGCGTGGCACGCTCATTTCTCCCAGGTGAAGGTCCAGCCGGAGAATCGCCCCATTGAAGCGTCAACGATGCCATGAGAACAGGATTGTTCCAGTGGGCACGGCGAGTCTGGATGCCGCGTTCTCATTTTGAAAAGATTCTCATCGCACTCTTTTTCCTGAGTCTCCCCTTTATCCACGCGTCCGTTTTCTCGGACGGCAGAGGTTATTACGCCTATTTGCGCTCTCCGTTGATTGATCACAACCTGAGTTTCACCACCGATTGGAATAGTCCGCCTCTAAAGGCGCTTCACGAGTGCAAAGCTTGTCCGAGCAGCGCGAAACAGTATTGGAATCATCCGGCTAATGGGCTGTTGGTTTTTAACCTGAACGGTCACTTCTATGCGAACCCCATAACAAAGACTGGCCACCTGCCCAATTTCTACACCGTTGGCCCGGCAATCCTCTGGTCTCCCTTTGTCGTGGCTGCACATTTGGCGGTTTTAGTAGCTGATCGCCTAGGATCCCGGATCGCACCGGATGGCCACTCATGGCCGTACGTTGCGGCTCTTTCGGGAGCTACAGCGCTGTATGGTTTTCTGGGCATCTATTTGTCTTTCCAGTTGGCGAAAAGCTACGTCGAGGAGAGATGGGCTTTCTGGGGTGTGCTCGGGATTTGGTTCGCGAGTTCTCTTCCCATGTCCATGTACCTGGAGCCATCTTGGTCACACACCCATTCTGCCTTTTGTGTTTCCTTGTTTCTGTGGTACTGGCATCGAACTCTCTCGCGACGGACCTGGAAACAATGGCTGGTGCTTGGGCTTCTCTCCGGTCTCATGGTCGATGTTTATCTCGCCAATGCTATTTTTGTCCTTGCACCTGCCCTGGAGTGCGTTAAGGTGTACTCCCAAGCTTGGCGGGTTCGCTGGTCCGACGCTCAGTTTTTATGGAAGAATCTGCAATTCCATCTCCTCTTTGCCGCGGGTGCCTTCGTCGCCTTCTTGCCCATGCTGATCACGCGGGAAATTGTTTTTGGGAATCCCTTCACACTCGGCATGTATGCGAACGTGCCCTGGAACTGGAGATCTCCAGCTTTCCGCGCGGTGCTTTTTTCCGCGGGACACGGGATTTTTGTTTGTACACCCATCTTGTTGCTGGCCGTTCTCGGGTTGTTCGTGCTGTGGCACCTCGATCCGAGGGTGGGAGGCACCTGCCTGATAATGACTGGAGCTTTCTACTGTCTGATCTCGGTCTATCCGTGGTGGACCGGGGTATATTCGTTTGGTAATCGGTTTTTTATTTCTCTCACTCCTGTTTTTGTCCTGGGGCTAGCAGCCGCGTTTTCTTGGATCGCGCGTCTCTGGGGTGATTCGCGCGTTGCCGCACGACGTCTCGCGCCACTTACAATGCTGCTGATCCTATGGAATTTCGGACTTCTTTACCAGTGGTCTCACTTCCTTTTCTTCCCCGATGGCGTAGAACCTGTGTCGTGGAGTGAAGTGCTCTATAACCAATTTCGGGTCGTTCCGCAGCAAATTCTTAGCGACATGTCCACAAAAGTCCGGCCATATCTATAAGGGCACAATCCGAGAAGTGGCAAAGGCACATGATTTCCTGTTCCGGCCTGCTTGTTGATAAAAATCGCTAAAAGCGCCGCTTATGCTGCTCGAATCCGCCTAAAGACCCCGTGTTTCCCGTACCCCCCTCCCCCTAAGATTCTGAGCGGCTGCGTTTCCTGCTAGACTAGTCCGCATGTCGGAGGTTTTTCTCAGCTTCATTCTTGTGGCCTTTCTGTCATCGGCTCACGATTCCAATTCAATCCGCCGCGCTCTGGAAGCCCGATATCGGCATGCCAGCACTCTGCAAGCCATTTTCTACGAGCGCTACAGCGACGGAAACGGCGGCATCTCGGCCGAGTCGGGAACCGTCTATTTTTCGCGGCCGGGGCGCATGCGCTGGGAGTACGAATCGCCTGAAAGCAAGCTTTTTCTTGTGGACGGGAAGACTGTCTGGTTCTACGTGCCTGCCGACCATACGGCGAGCCGCGCGAAGCTTTCGCAGAGTTCCGACTGGCGAACTCCTCTGGCCCTCCTAGCGGGCAACGCGGATTTGTCGAAGCTCTGCCGCAATATAGAAACGCTGGACCCGGCTTCAACGCCAAGTGCCAAGCCCGAGGAACGTCCCACCGCACCCGGCGACACCGTTCTCCGCTGCCTGCCTCGTGAAAATTCCGCCAGCGATACACTTCGTGAGGTGTTATTCGAGGTCAACCCGCAAGCGTACCTCGTTCGAGTCCTGATCCGTGAAGCGGGAAACGTCGAAACCGAATTTCGCTTTGGCGACTGGGAGGAAAATCTGCCCATCCCCGAAGCAAAATTCCATTTTCAACCCCCTCCGGGAGTGGCCATTGTGGATGAAAATGCGTTGGCGGGCGACATTCACTGAAAGTTACGCCCTTGGAGAGTCCGTTCTGGCACAGTTACTCCTGCGAAAGCCATTTTTGCCGATACAGCCTTCTGGCTGTTGTCACATCCTAATAACGGGATGTTTTATTGGCTTCAGTATCTTTAGGGAAAGGGTATGCTAACCCTTGCCGTTCGCTCCTGAGCGGCACGGAATGATTCCCAATGGCTGAATTTGTCTGCAAAGTAGCCGATGCCTCGGGCCGAATCCTGCGAGAGATCGAGACCGCGCAGTCGGAGAGCGAAGCAAGACACAAGCTCACCGAGCGCGGTTATTACGTCTACTCCGTACGCACCAATTTCGATCTGGTGTCGCAGTTTACCAAGGGGCGCAGCGGCCGCGCCATCCGCTCGGAAGACCTTCTGATTTTCAATCAGCAATTTAATACCCTGATTAAGGCTGGTCTGCCGATCCTGAAAGCCCTCGACCTGCTAGCCGACCGAGCCGCGGCGGTAAGGCTTCGCCCCATGCTTGCCGACGTTCGCCAGCGCGTTCGAGAAGGCGCTCTATTGTCCGAGGCGCTGCGCGCCCAGGGAGCTTTTCCGCCGGTGTACGTCACGGTTATTGCGGCCGGTGAGCGCAGCGGAAATTTGACGGGCGTTCTCGAGCAGTACATCACGTATCTCCGAGTGAGCACTGGTTTCCGCGGCCGCTTGCTCACCGCTATGATCTATCCGGCCGTTCTCGTCGCCACGGCGCTGCTGGTTGTCACTTATGTTGTCAGCTATGCGATGCCACAGTTCGCCGCGCTCTATCATGAGCTTGGCGTCCCTCTCCCGGCTCCCACGCGGATTTTGCTGTCCTTGGCCAGCCCGCTCCGGACCTATTTCATCGCCATTCTGGCCATCGCTGCCATCGCTGCCGCCGTGATTTTTCTCTGGACAAGATCGGAACGTGGAGCGATTGCAATCGACAGTCTCAAGCCGCGCATGCCAAGTTTCGGCGACATCTGGGTCAAAACTCAGATTGCCCAGTTCGTGCGTACGCTGTCGACGCTGCTGGGCGGCGGAACTCCCTTGGTTGCCGCCCTCCACACAGCTTCGGCGGCCATCGGAAGCCGCCTGATCGCCACGTCTGTGCATGCCGCAGCGGACCGCGTGAAAGAAGGGCAATCGCTTCATCTGAGCCTCGCCGAGACTCATTTGGTTCCAGATCTGGCGCTCGAAATGATCGAGGTGGGCGAAGCTTCCGGCGCCCTCTCAGCCATGCTAACAAGCGTCGCGGAATTCTACGAGGAAGAAGTCAGCACACGATTGCAGCGTATTTTGACCTGGATCCCCATCATAATTTTGCTCGTGATGGCCGTTGTGGTAGGCTTCATTTTGATCTCGCTGTACCTGCCCATGTTCTCACTCCAGATTGGATCCAGCGGGGGATAGGACCCAATGGCATTGACCGGTCATAATTCGTCAGTCGCGGGAGTTAGGAACGACAACGCCGAGCGCGAGCAGGCTCATCGGCTGGCCGAGCGCTATCGCTGCCCGTTTATCGACCTCACCGAGCAGCGCATCGACCCCGAGCTCTTCCGCGCGATCCCCGCGGAATTGATGTTCCGCTATAACTTCGTGCCTTTGGAGTCGCATGAGACGAGGCTCGTCGTCGCCATGACCGACCCAAGCCAGTTACAGCTCATCGATGAGCTGTCGCTTCTCTTGGGTAAGCGTCTGCAAATTAAGGTCGCCACAGCTTCCCAGATCGGCGATCTGTTGAAGCGCACTGAACAATCACAGCGCGTCCTCGATCAAGCCACCGAAGGATTTACCTTGCAGGTTGTCGGCGACGAGGACGATGCCGACGAGAATATTTCCATGGAGAAGCTCACCCGGGAAACCGGCGTGAGCCCGGTGGTGCGTCTCGTTGACACGGTCATCTTTACGGCGCTTGAGCGGCGCGCGAGCGATATCCACATCGAGACGCGCAATTCCGAAGTGGTCGTCAAATACCGCATTGACGGCGTTCTGCAATATGCCATGCAGCCGCTCGCTAAGGACTGGCACGCCACCATACTTTCGCGCATCAAGGTAATGAGCGAACTCGATATTGCCGAACGTCGCGTTCCCCAGGATGGCCGGTTTCGTGTCCGGTATAAGGGCCGGTTTGTCGATTTTCGCGTTTCTATCATGCCTTCCGTCCATGGCGAAGATGCTGTCCTCCGCGTCCTCGACAAGGAGATGCTGAGCGAAAAGTTCCGCAATTTAACCCTTGATGTCGTAGGGTTCGATCACGATGAGATGACGCGTTTCCGCCGCTATATTCGCGAGCCATATGGGATGGTATTGGTCACCGGGCCTACCGGTTCCGGCAAGACCACCACTCTCTACGCGGCCATCAACGAGATTAAAAACGACGAGGACAAGATCATCACCATCGAGGATCCAGTCGAATATCAGGTGCGTGGGATCACCCAGATACCTGTGAATGAGAAGAAGGGTCTCACTTTCGCTCGCGGACTGCGCTCTATCTTGCGTCACGATCCCGATAAGGTCATGGTCGGTGAAATTCGGGACCAGGAAACCGCACAAATTGCCATTAATTCCGCCCTGACCGGGCATTTGGTGTTCACCACGGTTCACGCCAACAACTGCACAGACGTGATCGGCCGTTTTATCAATATGGGCGTTGAGCCCTACAATTTCGTCTCCGCTCTCAACTGCATTATGGCGCAGCGTCTCGTTCGTGTGATTTGCGACAACTGCAAGAGAAAGGTCTCCTATTCGCCCGAGGTTCTCGCTGAATCCGGACTGGACCCCGCGGAATGGGGCAGCGTGCCCTTCTACGAGGGGCCGGGATGCTTGGAATGCTCTGGTAGTGGTTATCGGGGGCGCTCTGCGATCACCGAGCTTCTGGACCTTTCTGATCGCATCCGCGAGATGATCATCAGCCGGCGGCCCACCTCCGAAATCAAGAGGGCGGCTAGGGAAGAGGGTATGTCGTTCCTTCGCGAATCCGCGCTCAGGAAAGTTCGCGCTGGCCTCACTACGCTTCGCGAAATCAATAAGGTGACCTTCCTTGAGTAGCATCGCGAGTTCGCCGAATCTGGAGAACCGCTTCTACCAGAACGGCCTGGTTCGCAGGATCGATCGCTGGCTGAACGTCATGCCTCATTCGCCCCTGGTGGTGGAAATCGCTTCCGACCATGTGGCTGCGGCGCGGTGGGGCAGTTCTCGCGGCCATCTGGAGTCTTGCGCTCTTGAGGCGCTTCAGCTCGGGTCAGTTATGCCTTCGCCCGTCGAAATCAACGTGACGCAGCCCGATGCAGTCCGCTCGGCTCTCCGTGCCGTCTTCGCTCGCGTTCCGGATCGCGGCACGCCGCTCGTCCTGCTGGTGCCGGATCCGGTCGTCCGAGTTTTTATTTTGTCATTCGATAGTTTGCCGCGCCGGGCGGACGAAGCTTTGCCACTGTTACGCTGGCGGCTCAAGAAGAGTGTGCCGTTCGACGTCGAAGAAACTGTAATCTCATGGATGCGCCAGGCTGGTCCCCAGGGAAACCTGGAAGTGGTAGCGGCTATCGCTCGCAAAGGGATCATTCGTGAATACGAGGAGATCATTGAGAGCTTGGGGGGCCGCGTTTCCGTTGTTCTTAGCTCGACGCTTTCCACGCTTCCTCTTCTTGAGGAGCGGGGAGCAACGCTTCTGGTTCGCGTGTGCGGTAAAACGATGACCACCGTCGTCGTTCGCGGTTCGAGCCTCTGCGTGTACCGTGCAACGGAGATGCCAGCCGAAGCCGGTCTTCTAGATACACAGGCCGTTCTTGATGAGATTTTCCCCGCCATCGCCTATTATCAGGACACTTGGGGAGCCGTCGTCGACCGTGTGCGGCTTGCCGGCTTTGGCGAAAAAGAAAGTGCTTTCCTGGATGTGCTGGAACAGGAATTGAAGGTCTCGGTGGCGCCACTGGCCGCTGTCGAGGGAACACGCGATCTTACGCCACCCGCAGCGGACCTGTTTCATCAAGACCTCGGCGCGTTGGTCGGTTGGGCGATGAACGGAGGGGCCTAAGCGCATCTCGCGTTTTGCCAACTATGAAACTCCGACTGAATCTTTCAACGACGCCCCAGGAAAACAACCGGCCCTTCCTCGCCGCGGCCGTTTTGATCGGTACGCTGGGCACTCTCACGCTGCTCATTCTTTCCCATGTCGCCTATCGGTCGTGGCAAGCAAATCGGGATCTCCGAGCCGATATCGCCCGTTGGCAAGGCCAGATTCAGACCAATCAGCAGAAACAGCAGGATCTTGCACTGTTTTTCCGGTCGCCCGCCGCTCAGCAGGTGCTCGGCCGTTCTGCTTTTTTGAACTCTCTCATTGAGGAGCGCAGCTTTCCCTGGATCAAGATCTTCATGAATCTCGAGCAGACTCTGCCACCAGGGGTCCGCGTCGTCAGCATTTCTCCACATTTGGTCAATGGTCGCGCTCAGGTAACCTTGGAAGTGGGCGCCACGAGCGATGAGGGAAAGATTCAATTTCTCCAGGCCATGGAGAAGTCCAAGGTGTTTTCCGGCTTGGAGGTTCTGCAGGAACGCCGTGGGGACTTGCAGGCTCGGTCCACCGATAAGGTAATTCTCGAACTTACGGTCTGGTGCATAACCACATGAGCCATAAATGGCCGGCCTGGAAAATGTGGACAAGCATTGCTCTGGCGCTGCTGCTGGCGGCAGACGTCGGCTTGGGCGTATTTCTTTGGCAGACCGCTCGACAAGCCCCCGCTCAAATGCGCTCCCAGCGGGCTTTGCTCGCCACGCAGGCCAAGCTTCTCAAAGCGGACGTTGTACGCGGAGAAAAAATTCGCGGCTCTCTTCCGCTGGTGAAAAATGACTGTGACTCTTTCTACCGGCAGTCGTTCCTCGATGCCACGACCGGATACTCGGGCATCGAATCGGATTTGGATTCAATCGCCGCGAAAGCAGGCGTCAAGACTTCTGGATTCAAGTTCGACCAGAAGGAGGTTAAAGGACGTGGGGTTGCCGAAATCTCAGTCACCACGAGTGTGGAAGCAGACTATCCCTCTCTTATGGAGTTCATCGACGGCCTTGAGCGCTCAAGGAATTTCTATCTCTTGGATCAACTTTCACTAACTTCTGCAACGGCCGGCGCCATTCGGCTGCAGGTCGGCCTGCACACCTATTTCAGGACTTGAACAATGTCACGGCGCGCGGAAATGTATCTGCTGGTAGGGCTTGGTTTCATACTTGGTGTGGTTCTGTACTTCACCATGCGAAGCCAGATGTCCGGCAGTTCAGGGGTTCTCGCCGCGACTTCCAGGTTCCAGCCGCTGGACGTCCAGGAACCGCGCCTCCGTGTCGACCTTCTGGCAAAGCTTCAGAAACTCGAATATTCGGGTTCTCACCGCAATATTTTTGTCGCGGTCCCGCCCCCGCCTCCGCAAGCTCCTGGACAAGCAGTGAAGGGCCAAACGCCGTATGTGGGACCCCGGCAGCCCCCGCCACCTCCTCCACTTCAGATTCCCGCGGAATTCTTTGGATATGCCATCCGGCGTGATTCCGGGAAACGCGTCGCTTTTTTTACCAGCGGCGACGATGTCCTCGTTGTACCGGAGGGCGATACGTTCTTAGGGCGTTTTCGCCTGGATCGCATCGGCAACGACTCGGCCAACGTTGAGGAGATATCCACTGGCCGCCATGCGACGGTTCCGATGGTGCAGCCGCCTCCCGAACAAGCGAGCGCTCAATAATGGAAATAGCTCGTCAATCTCTGCAATCTCGACCATCTGGGCGGCGTGAGGCCGGTTATGCCCTCCTCATGGTCCTGTTCATGATGATCGTTCTCATCATTGGGTCCGGAGTCGCCATGCAAAATCTGCTCACCGAAGGACGCCGGCAGCGTGAAACCGAAATGATTTGGCGTGGTCAGCAATATGCACGTGCGATTCGGCTGTATTATCTTAAGACAGGGCACTATCCGCAGACTGCCGACGATCTGAAAAAGGGCATGCCAGAACTCCATTTCTTACGCTATGCCGCCTACAAGGATCCGATGAACACCCAGGACTCCGACGGTTCCTGGCGTTTTATTTATGTAAATTCCGCCGGTCAAATCATCGGCAGCGTCCGCTACGCTACGTTGCAGCAAATGGCTCTGATGGACCTGAACGGCGGGAAGATTCCGAGCCCGCAGCAGGGTGCTCAGGTGGGGCAGCCTGGAACGCCTGCTTCGGCTCTCGCCAACCAGACGAGCGCGAACCCGACGAGCCAGAACGGCCAGACTACCTCAACCTCTTCCTCGGGGGCATCTCAGGATTCTAATAGCCCGGACCAGAGCGGAATAAGCATCCAGCCGGGCCAGAATGCTGGCCAATCAAATCTAACGGGCACAGCTACCGACGCGAATGGCCAGCCCATCAATCCCTTGGCTTTGCCAAAGCCCACGGGGCCGGTCGATGGGCCGGTGCTCGGTGGTTTTCTTACAGGAGTGGGAAGCACGGTCGACAAGCCCTCAATCAAAGTTTATAACGGAGGCAAGAAGTATAACGCTTGGGAATTCATTTGGAATCCCATTGAGGATCAAGCGAGAGCCGCTCAGCAGGGTCTTAGTCCGCAAGGCCAGGTGCCTGGCCAGCCAGGTCAGCCGGTTGGCATAGGTGCCGCAGGGACAATCGCCCCTGGCAATTCAAGTCTTGCCCTGGGCTCGAACGGCGGCGAAAACGTGCCGAATCCTCCTCCACCTGATACGGGTCCCCCATCTGCGCAAGGCCCCCAGCAATAACAATAAGAGGTGCCTCTCTCAAGCAGAGCCTCAGACGTGCGATGCGAAATATGTACGGTCACTTCACGAGAAGGGAACTGGCTTGGGCGAGCTTCGAAGTGACTCGTTTCACGTAATTCTGGGTCTCGGCGAAGGGAGGAACGCCGCCGTACCGTTCGACCGTATCCGGTCCTGCATTGTATGCCGCCAACACTAGCGCCAAATTCCCGCCGTAGCGCACGAGAAGGTCCTTCAAATAGTGCGTGCCGCCCTCGATGTTTTGTGCCGGGTCGAATGGATTCGCCACCGAATATCGCGCGGCGGTTTCCGGTAGCAGTTGCATCAGGCCCAGTGCCCGCTTAGATGAAACCGCCTTCGGATTGAAATTAGACTCCGCCGCGATGACGCGCGTAATCAGTTTTTCGTCGACTCCGTTTTTTTTCGCGGCAGCGCGGATCAATGGTCCGTAGAGCCCCTCTGGGGCCTGTTGCTCGGCAGGTAGTGGAGGGAATGTGTCTTCCGGCTCAATCGAAACGACGTCGCTCGCCGCTATCTCCACCGCGCCGCCTTCGACGGTAAGCCGCACGCGGTCGCCCGTGTTTTCGTATCCGGTGATGTGGATCCGAAGGCCCGATCGTAGCACGGCATAATCCGCCCGCGCGTTCGGAGCGACGGCAACCGTTGCTGCCAGCGCCAGCAGAATGGTCCCGCACTGTCGCATCATCGTTGTCTTGGGGAGGTATCGTTCAGAGCATAGCTCCAGATCGCTTCTGCCACGCCATTTTCGTCGTTTGAAAGCGTAACTGTCCAGCCCAGGGATTTCAATTCCGGAATAGCGTTGGCCATCACGATTGGCAAGCCCGCGTATTCCAGCATCTCGCGATCATTCCAATTATCGCCGATGGCCATCACTTCCTCGCGGGCAATTCCTCTCCGGCGTGCCCATTCTGCCAGTGCCGACCCTTTTGTGACGCCGCGCCGCAGCACGTCCAGCATGCTTAAGTTTCGATTCGAGTATTCGGTAAGAGCCAGGGTGTGCTCGGTTGCCGAGGGAAGCGCCTCCAGCAGTTCCATGGCGCGGCGCATGACGGTACATTCTCCCAGAAACATCACTTGAATAGGATCCTCGCCGTCCAGACATGCGGTCAGCGGCACGACCTCGGTCACCTGCTCGCGGTGTCTCCGCAGATAGGGGCCGTGGAACGGGCCTTCCCAGTCAACCTTCTCGAAGAACAATTGATTTTCTCGAGGCCGGTCGAAGACCACACAGGCATGAGCCCGGTAATCCACAGCCGCTTCGAGCACCCGCCTCGCTGTCTCAGTGGGCAGCAGACAGCGCTGGTGTGTTTCCCCCGTCCTAGATTTGATCAGCGCGCCGTTACTCACGATTAAATGCAGGTCGCACTCTAGCGGAGAGAAAATCGCGCGCGCCGAGGCAAACCGTCTGCCTGTGACGGCCACGATCTCAATACCCCGTGCGGCTGCCTCTTGAATTGCGCGGATGTTTTCCTCGGACAATCGGGACTCGCTGTCGAGCAGAGTCCCATCGATGTCCATGGCAATCAGTTTGACAGGCATCGTTTCATTGTATCGCGGTGTGATGGGTGACATCTCGCAAGCGCGCGTGCTTGTGCTGATTTCTTCTGCACGGTGCTTCCTGTCCATAGGCGCCATTTTCAGTTGAATTTCAGGTTCGGTTACTATGTTCTCTGTGCAGGGAACCGCCTATTGGAGGTATATAGATGCGAGGAGTGCAGCGGCAAATTATTCTGTATTGCATGGCATTTCTTTTTATTGCTTGTGCTGTGGCGTTCGTTCGAGTAGCCGCCGCTAAGCCCGAAACCGCGGAATATCACTTGGTCAAGAAGGTCACTCTGGGCGGATCGGGCCGCTGGGACTATTTTCATGTGGAGCAGGCTACGCACCGCGTCTTCATTCCGCGGGGCACGCATCTGATGGTATTGAACCCTGAAGGGAAGCTGCTGGATGATGTGAAAGGTTTGGAGGGCACTCACGGCATCGTTTTTGCCCCGGAGCTTAAGCGTGCATTCTTAACGGACGGCGATGCGAAGTCCATCACGATCTTGGACCCGGACACTTTTAAAATCATCCAGGTGGTTAAATTACCAGACCGCGCTCCCGACGGAATCCTTTACGACTCCGCATCGAAGCGCCTCTTCACGATGAACGACGACCCAGCCACCGATTCCACCGCCATTGATGCTCGAACCGGAAAGATTCTGGGCACCATTCAGCTTCCCGATAAAGCTGAAACCGCCATGGCCGACGGCATGGGCCATGCCTACGTCAACATCGAAGACAAAGGGGAGATGACGGAGTTTGACACCAAGACTCTTAAGGTGATTCGCACTTTTTCCTTGGCGCCTTGCAAGATACCCACTGGTTTGGACATCGATCTCGTTCACAAACGGCTCTTTGTGGGTTGCCGCAGCGGCGTTTTGGCAGTAGTGGCATATCCCAGCGGAAAAGTAGTCTCCACGATTCCCATCGGCCCGGGTGTTGACTCTACACGCTTCGATCCGGCAACCCAGTTGGTGTTCGCCTCCTGCGGTGGCGGTAATGGCACAATTACTGTGGCCCACGAGGACACGCCGGACAAGTACACCAAGGTCCAAACGATTGACACCGAGCGGGGAGCGCGCACCATGGCGCTCGACGAAGGGAATCACAACATTTATACCGTGACTTCCGACTTCGGGCCTCCGCCCGCGCCGACGAAAGACGAGCCCCATCCGCGCCCGACGGTCATCTCCAGCACGTTTCGACTACTGATCTACAGCCGCTAGTACGTCACAACCCACGGAAACCTGGTAGAACTTGAGGTGCAAGGAAGCCTCAAGTTCCTGCCAGTATTCATCACCTGTCAGTCTCCCACGCGCCTGGAAGCGCGCGTGGCCCAAACAGGAGTCGCGCACGCTGGCAGCATGACTTGCAGGTGTGCGCCTCTAGTGGTTAGTTATATTCGCTTACGCCAGCGAGGCCAGTATCGGCTTAGAAACTAGCCCCACGACACGTCGAAAGAAATTGGCATAAAGAAGAGCCGAGCAGGAGCTTTTGCCCACGTCTGCCTGCTAATTTTGCTAGATTGCGCGTCTTTATCCCCATCCGCAACAAAGCTTGCGAACGCTTGCTTGCCGGCTGCCGTCTAAGCTCCGTTAATTTGATTTCGGTGCATCAAAAAACGCGTGGAAATCCTCTTCCCGAATTCAGAAAGATGAAACGAACTTGATCTTGGACGGCTTGTCACTTCCGAACACGATCGAGTTCTATAACATTGTCAATGACGGTGGCGTGGGCTTGGTTATTCTTGGGACCGGACTTCAGTTAGACGGCCCGCAGCTCTACTCAGGTTCTGAGTCAGCGCCGACGCTGCTAACGGGAATGTTCACCTTGTCTGGACTTTTCAATACCAGTTACACGCTCATTGCCAATGATCCTTCGTCAGTGCCTGAGCCAGCCACGCTATCGTTGCTCGCATTTGGACTGATTGGCTTGGGTCTGATGAGTAGGCGGCGGGCTGTAAACCAAACCTTCTGATCTCCGTCTAATCTGGAGAACACATCTCACAACTTTGATTGCGTATGATTTTTCTTGTTTGGGAGGGAGACTCGGCTGGCGGATTCGCGATTCCCTGAATCAACGTCTCCCTCTTTGTATTTCCCGCTGCTCTCGGGTTTTTATCTTAACTCTATCCCCTGTCTACCCGATGGCAGGGCTCTGAGAATTCGCATATCTTGAGTTCAAACCTGACGAGTGGGAGCTGCACTGGAAATGAAAGAGTCAGAGAATGAGATGGGAAACCTACCAGCGTCCTCTCCAAGACCACTATCCCTTCTCAACCATGTTTCCTCACCAGTGGAGCTCCCAGCCCCTTCGAATAACAAGCATCTAGAATCCTTGCCGCCGGAGGTCTGATTCAGGACGATCTGCGGCCCATCGAAACCTCTCTTGCTCGCGAGAAATCTGGAAGCAAGATTGGCGCTCCCCCCAGTGTTTGCTAGAATACACATCGCGGTGGGCGGCTAGCTCAGTTGGGAGAGCATCGCGTTCGCAACGCGGGGGTCGGGGGTTCGAATCCCCTGCCGTCCACCAATCTTTTCAATCACTTATCTCAAAAAGTTATGAAGATTTCTGTCGAAAAATGGTCATTGTCCGCCTTTTGTCCGCTTTCGTTTTCTTCCCAAGCAGGCGACGGCAGCAAGTTTTGGCTCACTTCGATGCGTTGATCTCAAATGGAGCACGACCACGGCGCAGGCGTGGTGGGAAACATGATTGAGCTCGGCCGTGCCGAAATCTGGCGCATTTGCGTTGTGACCCAGACAGCCGTTGATACTCTGTTTGAACTTTTGCCGGAGCATGCGCTTGATCCGGTCTACATCGCGACGATGACCACTCGGATCATGTGGGGCAAACGCGCCCTATTTGATACGGACGAAACGACGCGCGACGCATTCATCGAGACTTCTTTATATTTCGCCAAAATGTACCTTGAGCTGTGTTTTTCCGTTTTTCCCGACATGAAGGCGAGCTGAATGAGCGATAAAAAAGCCGCAGCTCTGGTCCCGTTTCAATATGCAAAAGGCGTGAGCGGGAATTTGTCTGGGCGCCCAAAACGCGAACCTTTGACCGACCAACTTAAATTTCTACTGAACTGCGAGGTTCCGCCCGAAATCCGGAAAACACTTGCACGGTCGCGCGGGAAAAACCGACTCGTGGTTTCGCCCGGACAGACGTTTGCTGACGTTTTAGCGCTTAGGTTGTTATTGAGAGCGATCTTCGGCGATTTCCGCGCAACGAAGGAAGTTTTCGACCGCGTTGAGGGCGAGGCTCGCTTTGCTAAACTCAATGCTCGCGAAACTGGAAATTACGAATTGGAGGGAGCGAGAGAAAGGTTGATAGCCTTGTTCTCGTGGCATGAGACTAACAACGTAGTTAACTATATATACTCGTTTTAAAATCGGAGATCGATGCCTCGCAAATATGATGTGTATTATCGTCGCCTGGGATTCAATGCGCTTATCCGAGCTAAAATGACGCCCAAATGAAATAATCAGTTCTAGGCGTCCTTTACTTGACAACGAAGTAAAAAGTTGCCGTGTGAGTGGTCTGTCCACTTATCGCCGTGACGGTGACTGCATAGGGCACACCGGTTGGCGTTCCGATTGAGGAGTTGCCCCCCCCTCCGCTATTGCCACCGCTACGTCCTCCGCACCCGTCGCAGATCAATATCAGAACCAAGGCCAAGAATCCGCAAGCAATCTTTAAGCGAGGCAACTTGGTCGTCACTGGGGTAACGAAAAAGATAGCGGCTAGCAGAAAAACGATACAAATGGTTTGAATGTACCAACCATTGAAGGAGCGAGGCGACGATATTTTAGCAGTCTGCGTAGCCGTGGTATGGATTGTAACTTGGGTTGTCCCGCTGCCTGTAATTGAGCTCGGACTAAAACTGCACGTACTGAGACTTCCCGCAGGGGATACGGAGCATGAATTCGAGGAGAAATTGATGGTTCCGGCGAAATTATTTTCAGCGACAATCTTTAGTGTTACGGGAGGAGAGTCATCTCCTGGCGATGTCACAGTCACGGCCGGATTTGCCGGAACGGTACCAATAGCGAAATCAGGCGTGGTGCCCCCAGGGAGTCCAGTACCCACCATGGGAAGGGATGTCGACGGTATGGAAGCGTTAGAAGTCAGGGTCAGCACCGAGTAAAACGCCCCATCCCTGAGAGGCGAAAATGTGACCGATAACGTACAGGACATATTCACGGGGAGCGTCTGCAAGCAGCCATTAGAGGAGAGCGGAACACCGAAGTTCGGATCGGAACTTTTGATACTGCTGATAGTTAAAGGCAATGGGCCACAATTGTTTATAATTATTCCTAGTGTAGTTGTAGAACCCACCGGCGTATCCGAATCAAAGCGGAGACCCACATTGGAAGGATAAGGAATGCAAAGGGAAGGGGCCTGAACGCCCGGATCCACTACGGCGGCAAAACCATACTGGTAAAAATTATTCGGCGGGGGAGGGTCCACCGAACTGCGATAAGATCCGGGTGACGTGTAAAGTTCGGAGCCTGTGACTCCGGCAATATGAACTTTGCCACTCGAATCGAGAGCCATCTCAATAGTGGGTGCTCCCCCCAAGAGATCGCCAATAAAAGTTGAGAAGAGAAGCTTTGTACCCGAAGGGTCAAACTCAGCGATAAGACCACTTAAATCACTGTCCACATTGAAAATATTGGGCCCAACAGTTTGCAACGGCTGGACTAGAGGTATTCCCGCGTCGTGGGTCGGTCCCGCGAGCCATATATCGCCCGATGAATCCAGGGCGATTGACATTAAGTCAGTGTACCCTTCAACTTCAGGAAAAAAAACTGGAGTAGATGAGTACTGAACCGCTCCCATTCAGCTCGCTAAAAAACGATCCAATCAGAGAATTACCAGGTGTCTTTTGATACGCATTGCTTGTGATCGGGAAACCGGCCGAGGCGCCATATCCTGCAACAAAAACTTCCCCAGCTCCATTTACGGTTATGCTAGTGGGCGTAGACCCTCCGCCCAATCCGCCTAGAAAGGTTGAATATACAAGACTCGAACCGTCTGCCGACACCTTGACGACAAACGGCGCCGTGGAAGAGGACGGGGCATCACCTGGAATTTCTGTTTGGTACGCTCCTTGAGTTGTTGGCCAGAGCGTACCCGCCGCGCCAGATATGTAAGCACTTCCCGAACTGTCTACAGCAATGCATGATGGGCCAATGAGTCCACTGCCCCCATTTGTGGGGGTTGCATCTCCGAGCAGAGCGCTATAGCCCAGGCCCCCGTTCGGAAGAAACTTCGTGACGTAAGCAACCATCTCAGGGTATGTCGCAGCTGCGTTATCCAAAGCGCCTGAGGTCACGGGAAAGAAAGGTGAGTCGGTGGTGCCGGTGATGTAGGCATCACCGGTCGAGTCAGCGCCAATCCATCAGTGAAGGTCTCTTCTCCTCCGAGGACACTCGAATAATTTAGCGATGATCCGTCTGCAGATAAAGACGTGATAAATCCGTAAAAGGCTAAGTTAGTCGGCGGACCTGCCGGAATTGGATTTTTTAGAGGAAAGTCTTCAGATGCGGTCCTTCCGGCAACGATGGCGTTACCAAGGGAGTCAACCGCAAGTGCAAAAGGTTGGTCAAAACCGCTGCCTCCAATAAACGTCGAATATACAAGGCCGGAGCCAGAAGCGTTCAATTTAGTGACGAAAATATCCGGCAGGTCGGAGGCGCAGGAGTTGCAAGCGGGTTGAAATGCACCAGGAGTAGTTGGATATGCTACTGAAAATGATTGACCTGTCACATAGCTACTCCCAGAGGAATCTGTCGCAATGGCCGCTATATAGAGCGAAATGTCGGCCAAATACGTCGAATAGCTGAGGACAGGATCGATGACGAGGGGTTGCGACCGATCATAATGCCTGATCTTGAATCCGATTTCATTTTTCCCCAGCAGTGAAAATCCACCCTCTAAAGGCTTCCGTCCATTTGGCATGATTTGGTAAACGTCTGGCCGACGAAGAGAAACCTCCCCGTCAGCCAAGGCAATCTTCAGGCTACCATCAGGCTGCTGAGCGATCGCATCCGCGCCATCCAACCGAATCCGTATGACCCGATAATCTGCACCCGAGGCCACCAAGAAGTCATGCTCAAGTTGCTGGCCGTTACCGTAAAATACTGCGTCGATTCCTCGATAGACACCCGAATAGGTTACTCGGCCAAAATTTGGAATGTGAGTGTGCCAGTGTGACGGATTACGACCGATCAGATAATTCGTTTCACTAGCTTTGAGTTCGGATGCTGTGATTCCAGCATGCGAATTGGAACCGACAAGGTCCAGTTTCAAGACGCTTGGTCCGTTGCCACTTCTCAGCACCAGCGTAGCCCCCCGTGGGTGCAACTCGATGTCCATGTTGCCAACTCTGGCGAGGAACTGCGTCGTTGGACCTGCTTGTCCGTAGTTGGGCTCAAAGCTGATGGGGAGCTTTTCAATAGAAACCACTTTCGAAACCGGTGACACTTGTTGGCCCAGCGTGGAATGAACGGAGAGGAGCAGAAGGCCAAAACATACAAGAAAACACTGACGTGCGACCTTAGATAAACACATAGCAACTCCGTAATAATCTCTTAAACTGATTGTTCGATCATTTTGATTAGGAATTTCAGATTTAGCCGGAATTTCCGATTTGCGCTCCTAGCTCGCGCATCCTAAGGCTCCTTCGAGCCTCGAAGCAAGGAATTTGTCACTAGAGCAGTCCCCATCGAGACTGCTGAGTGCCGACAGCTCGTTTTTGCCCGTTGACGGCAACATGCCAAACGTCCGATGCTCTCGTTGGCGTTCCAGGGAATACTTACATCGGATTCATCGTTGCGGTACCCGGTGGAGGATCTGGAGCAATAGCGGCGCCTGGAGGGAATCCTCCACCGCAAACATCCATCGTTAGCGCATAACGGTAGACCGGCACAGGGGAAAGGAACTAAACTACCGAAGAAAAGAAGCGAGGCTTGCCCGAAAGCAAGGCTCGCAAATGGAACGAACCTGAAACGCTGGCACTATTTCCGCTTGCCTACAATCACCCTGGATAGTCGCAAGCCGCGACCTTCGGCGCTTATGGTGCGGCTGTGCGTGCTCATGCTTGCGGCTCAATACGATTCGCGGCCGCCCGAAGTTCTCGCTGAGAAAATCGTCGAGACGCTATTCCCACCAGAGCCGGAACCGTACAGTTCAGACTGAACGGTTGAAGCCGAACATAGGACATCCACGTCCTATGATTTTACCGAACCGAACATAGGACACCCACGTCCGGTGATACAGCGAGTGTCATCAAGTGTCATCAAAGACCGGTCGTCAAGGACTCTCAGATTCGAGTCAAGGACTCTCAGATTCGCTATGCACCAAAATGGTGCAATTTGTCCGGGTTCTGTCCGTGTTCGCGGTACAAAGGCGACCAAAACGGAACAAAAGGGAAGGGAACTATTGAGCGATTTCCTTGGTTTTATTCGAGTTAGGTGGTTGGTGTTGTACCGCGTGTAGGTTTGGAATGCGTTCGCAACGCGGGGGGCGGGGGTTCGAATCCCCTGCCGTCCACCATGTTTGAGCGCCGCTGGACAGTCATTGATTCTCAGCCCAGATCAATTGGCACATCCAACGCACAGATCTAAGCTTAGGGCTGCGTTTCGAGTTCGGGTTCTGTCGGCAGGCTCTCTTCCGCTTTCGACTCCGTGCTTGAGTCCACAATGAGGTCCGTTTCGGTCGAAGCGAGTCCGGATTGTGGCTCCAGGAGGTCTCCCAATTGAAGCCTCAGGTTGCCGGCGTTTGTGGACGTGGCGATCCCGGTCTCTATGTCGATGATACCCGAACGAATGAGCTTTTCAATCTCGTCGTCGAAGCATTGCATCCCATCGTTCGATCCATCACGCATGGCATCTAAAAGTGACTTTCCTTCCACTTCGCCTTTTTGAACGTATTCGCGCGTCCGCAAGGTGGACTTCAGGATTTCAAACGCGGCCACTCGGCCGTTGCTATCCTGCCGACGGATCAGCCGCTGCGAAATGATGAACCGGAATGTTTTTGAAAGCCGCAGTCGGATCGTATTCTGTTCGCTTAGCGAGAAAGCTCCCACAATGCGTTCGATCGTCTTTGACGCGTCGATCGTATGCAATGTGGAATAGACCAAATGACCTGTCTCAGCCGCCTCCATGGCCACTTCGATCGTCTCCCGGTCACGCATTTCACCCACCAGAATAAGTTTGGGAGCCTGTCGGAGTGCCGCACGCAAGGCCAAGGCAAAGGAAGGCGTGTCGGTGTGGATCTCACGCTGGTGAACTGTGGCACGCTTATGAGCGTGCAGAAACTCGATTGGATCTTCGATCGTGATAATGTGGCATGCTTTTTCTTCGTTGATTTTGTTTACGAACGCGGCAAGAGTTGACGATTTGCCGCTCCCCGTTGGCCCCGTGACGAGTACCAGTCCCGGCCTCAGTTCCGCGGCTTCGGCCAGATGCTCGGGAAGATTCAGGGTTTTGAAATCCGGCACATTGCTGGCGATCACCCGCATCACGATCGCGCAGCTTCCTCGCTGTGTAAAGATGTTAACCCTAAACCGCCCGATTTTCGGGAGGCTGTAGGAAATGTCACAGGAGCCTTCCTGCTTCAGCTTATCGACGGCACTCGTGTTCCGTCCGATCAGGTCAGCCGCGATTCGCGCCGTGTGCTCCGCAGTCAGGAGCCCAACCCCCGGAATTTTCAATTGCACCAATTGTCCGTGAGTTTCTGCCTGCGGAGCCCGTCCGGGCGAAAAAATCAGATCGCTCGTGTTCTTTGCCGCTTGCAGCATCGACGCAATAATATTTGGTGTCGGCACCGGCGGCGTGCCAGCCGGCTGGTTCGGGGATTTGGACTCGTTTACATCCATCAACGCTCTCCTTGGATTTGTCTGGGTCACGATTTCAGCATTTGACGGGGAAAGATTTAATTTGTTTGCGATGCAAACGTCGGCGGCCGCTCTGGTGCCGGAGAAGGTAGCTTGCTCACTCCGGCAGGGAACTCGACTAGAAACGCTGCCCCACCTCCCGGTCGGTTGAAGCACTCGATCCTTCCGCCGTGCTCGTGCACGATTCCGTAGCAGATGCTGAGGCCCAGGCCGGTGCCCTTGCCGGCCGGCTTGGTCGTAAAGAAGGGATCGAACACTCTTTCCGGTGACTGGATACCTCTTCCACTGTCTGAGAATTCGACCATGACCTTTCCGTCCTGACTTGCAGTGCGCACGATAAGGTTCCCTCCGCCGCACTCCTCCAGGGAATCGAAGGCATTGCTCGTCAAATTAAAGAACAGCTGCAGCATTTGACTTGGATCGCCTTGTACGTGGGGTAATTCCTGGTCAAAAACCGTTTCGATCTTGATCGCCTTTCTGCGCAGATCGAAGTGATTCAGGCTCAACGCGTTGGAGATTACCAGATTTAGGTCTAGCTCGCTCTTTTCCATAGGAACGCGGCGAGCAAAGCTCAGCAGGCTCGTGACGATCGCATTGATTCGTCGCGCGAGATCACGAATCTTGCTTGCAGACGTTCTGTGGCGGATATCGAGGGCTGGGTCATCCGCCAGCAAGTCGGAGTAGCCGAGAATTCCTGTCAACGGGTTATTGATTTCATGCGCGGCTCCCGCTGCGAGCTGGCCCAGCGAAACCATTTTTTCCGCCCGGACCATCTGCGCCTGAAAACGTTTCAGATTCTCCAGAGATTCGTGCGCGGCCTTCAGCAGCCGCACGCGATCGGTGTCTACCAGATGCCGTCTGCAAAAAAGCAATACCGCCGCCACAATAAGAGTCAATTGTGAGACTTCGGCGCGGAAGTTCCGCACCAGCAGCTGATTTGAATGGGAGTGCAGAGTCCATAGGGTCGTCAGAGGAATCGAAATCACGGTCAGCATGGCTATTCGTGCCGGCCACGCATTTCTCTGAGGAGCATGCTCGGGGGGAGCCTGACGCTCGGGCCTGAGCCGGCACGCGACAAGCCCCGCCGTCCCGTACCACAGGAATGCAACGATCCGGAGCAGATTTACCGAAGTCCCGGAATAAGAAGATCCGGGCGCGATGGCTCTCGCCCGGATCACCATTTCCAAGGCGAGTAGAGCCGAGGCGGCAAACAAATTGCAATAGACGGTTCGCCATGTTCCCCTTGCATGAATCAGGAGAGCTGCGAATCCGATCGCCAGCACGATGCATTCCGCTTCAATCAAATGTCCATAGCTCCATCGGAATGAAAAACTGTTGGGTACCACAAACTGCCAGGGAATCACGACTAGGATGTAAAGATAGAGCCACCAAACCAGGATCAACGATAAATCCACATATCCAATTCGAAGCGTTAAGTCTTCCCGGTTAGCATGGGGAGTGAGCGCGAGGGCTCCCATCATCGGTATCAGATGAAAGAAAAGCAACATAGCCCGGCTCCCGGGATGGATCGCCCGCTCCGGAGCCATGGCGACGAGATATCCGCGCATAGCCTCTGTTAAAAACCACGCTATGCAACTGAACGCTAAGAGCAGCCAGAATGCCCGCGTCCTTCGGTTTCGGACCAGTGAGTTCGTCAGCAAACCTGCGCAGGCGAACAGCGTCGCGAGGCACTCGATGACGCTCACATAGGCCGCCATTCGTGGACCTCTGGCACACGTCACCACGACAATCGCATAGCCGGTTAACAAGAGTCCCCAGGCCGCAACAGCCGTCCACAGCACGGCAGATGACCATCTGGGGTATTCGGCGGAAGAGCTGGAGGCGACTGGCGCAGCAGTTGACATGAGGGTTGGCAGCACCCCGGGTTGGGGTCGGTTCGATTAGCTTACAATGATCGCGAAGGGTCTCGAACCGCGATTCTGCGGCAGGTTCCTTCAGCAGCAATAGCAAACTAAGTCTCACCTGTACAATGTGTCCTTCTTCGCAGATGTTTATCATTTAAATCGGCGCATTGGACACAGCATCCAATGGCCAGTGACGTGCTTGTGACTCGTAACGATGGCTAATACAGCTTCTGGTGAAGCCTTAGCACATCATGCCGTCCGAGGCGGTTGACGTGACGATCCAGAAAGACCAGGGAGATTGCGGAGTGTCGGAATCCGTGTGTTTGAGACCGTGGGGGTGCACTGAGGCAAAGGTTCACGCTCGATAGAATATCTGTGGGGAGCACCCTACTTTAAAAGCCCGAACCTCTCATCACGTCCAAGCCGCGAGCCATTGGCAAACTCTTTGGCAGTGATGTGTTTGCGCCCTTCGAGCTGCACAAATTCCAAGCGCAGCGCCGTGCCTCTTCCGCACACCACGAGTAATTCGCCATCTTCGAACGCCAGCGTACCGGAAGCGCCCGATACCTGGGATTGCGCCGCCGGCCTGCCCCACACGTGGCAGGTCTTGCCCCGAAAGAAGGTGAACGTACCGGGCCACGGCTGCAAACCTCGAATGCGATTATAGATTTGAGAAGCCGCGAGAGACCAATCGATCCTTCCGTCTTCCTTTTTCAGCGGAGGAGCGAGCGTCTTCTGCGAGTGATCCTGTGGGCTTGCCGTGATTTCGTCGCGGTCGAGTCTTCGGAGCGTATCCGCCATCAGCGGCGCTCCGGCCTCGGCGAGTCTGATAGCCAGTTCTGGCGCGGTTTCGTCCCGTGCGATTTCGGTTTCGTATTGTAGGAGCATGGGGCCTGTATCAAGGCCGGCGTCGATTTGCATCGTGGTGAGGCCGGTGCGGATCTCGCCGTTCACAATGGCCCAATTGATAGGCGCCGCGCCACGGTACTTCGGCAGCAGCGAAGCATGCAGGTTGATCCAGCCGAGTCGGGGAATCTCGATGAGACGCGCGGGAATAATTTGTCCGTAGGCGATGATGACGACTGCGTCGGATGCGAGATCCTGGAAATACTGCCAGGCTTCGTCCGATTTGATTCGTTCCGGTTGGTATACCGCGATACCCGCTTCGAGCGCCGCGGTTTTGATAGGCGAGGCAAAAATTTCGCGTCCGCGTCCGCGTGGGCGATCGGGCTGCGTAACAACTCCCGCTATTTGGAAATCAGCCTGGACGAGCAGGTAGCGTAGCGTAGGCAGTGCGAAAGTCGGTGTGCCGCAGAAGATGATTCGAAGCGGCACGCAAGCCTACCACTCACCGGCTTTTTTCATCTTGCGGATTTTTCGCTTAATCATGTCGCGCCGGAGCATGCTGAGGTGAGTGATGAAAAGGATTCCTTTGAGGTGGTCGATTTCGTGGCAGAAGGCGCGCGCCAGCAGTCCCTCACCGCGCATTTCGAATTCCGTCCCGGTGGCGTCTTGTGCGCGCACTGTAATGTACTGGGGCCGCGCGACATACCCGCGAAATCCGGGCACCGAAAGGCATCCTTCTTCTTCGCGCTGTTCCGCCTCGGCGTGGACGATCTCGGGATTGGCGCAAACGATCTTGGCTTCCGGATTTTTACCTAGGGTCACATCGATCACAGCTAGCTGCAAGCCGATGCCGATCTGTGGCGCTGCGAGACCGATGCCCTGCGCCGCATACATGGACTCGAACATGTCCGCGATAAGCGCTTGCAGTTCCTCGTCGAATTTTTCGACCGGCTTGCACGGCGTTTCGAGCACCGGGTCGCCATATTTCACGATCGGATGGATCATCGCGCTGCTAATCTCCTGAAGCTAAAAATCGTCCAGTTGCTTCTGATATCCCTCGAAATTCCTTCGCGTTTCTTCCAAGGAATCCCCGCTGAATTTCTCGAGGAATGCCGCGGCCAGTTCAAATGACACCATGGCTTCACCTGCGACTCCTCCGGCGGGCACGACACAGACATCCGAGCGCTCGTAGGCGGCCTTCACGATCTCCTTGGTGACCAAATCGGCCGTCAACAGCGCGCGACGCAGCGTCGAAATGGGTTTCAAATATCCGCGTACGATAATATCCTGCCCATTGGTAATGCCGCCCTCAATGCCACCTGCGCGGTTCGAAGATCGGTCGAATCTATGGCGCAATCCATCGTAGCGGATCTCGTCTTGGACTTCCGAGCCATAACTTCCCGAATTCGAGATGCCCGTGCCGATCTCCACGGCTTTTACCGCCTGAATGGACATGACCGCGCGCGCCAGGCGGGCGTCCAGCTTTTCGTCCCACTGGACATGACTTCCTAGTCCAGGTGGAAGACCGCGTGCAATGACTTCGAAGACGCCTCCCACGGAGTCTCCTGCGCGCAGCACATGGTCCACTTCAGCTTTCATCCGTACTTCGGTCTCCGGATCGACGCACCGAAGCGGAGATTCGAGGTTTTCGCAGACGGCGACGACTTCCTCCCACGTAGCAGTGCGGTCGAGCCGGACGTGTCCGACGGCGATGGTATGGCTCAGCACCGCCGCACCGAACTCGCGGAGCAGACACTTGGCAAGCGCACCGGCTGCCACGCGGGCTGCCGTCTCGCGCGCCGAGGCCCGCTCCAGAATGTAGCGAGCATCATGAAAATTGAATTTCTGCGCGCCAGGCAAATCTGCGTGGCCGGGGCGCGGGGCAGTCAATCGGCGCCGGGCGTCCTCGGCGCCTTCGCTATCTTCCACCGGCAGCGCCTGTTCCCAATTCTTCCAGTCGCGATTCTCGATACGGAGGGCAATTGGAGCGCCAATCGTTTTCCCATGGCGCACGCCAGCAAGAATGTCAGCCTGATCCTTCTCGATCCTCTGGCGGCCACCCCGGCCAAAGCCTAATTGACGCCGATGCAATTCGCGTCCAATGAACTCGAGATCAACCGGGACCCCGGCGGGCAGCCCCGAAATCCAGGCAATCAGGGCTTGCCCATGAGACTCTCCGGCAGTGACGAATCGCAGCATATTCAGTGGGACTTCTTCTTCCAGGACAAACCATGAATTCTAGCTGACGCTCCACCGCGCGTAAAGCCGCAGCAAGCGATTTGTTTTAGCTCCATAATTCTGTCAGGATTGAGCCAGGGCTTTCAGATATCCCTCGCGACTGCGCGGATGATTGCTTGACGTGCCGCTATGCGGACGTTAGGCTTCGATATTCCCGGCTCAGAGCAGCGGCCGGCGTTCCAGACATGCCCGAAGCCACCGAAACTCCATCCATCCCGTCGCTTCTGGGGGACACGCTCAAACGAAAAATTTTTGCCGTTCAGGATTATTCGCTGCTGGTTGTGCAATCGATCGCGAATCTCTTCACCCCGCCCATCTACTGGACGGATACGCTCGATCAAATGGACTCGATTGGAGTCGGCTCGCTTCCGATTGTCGTGATCACATCGTTCTTCATCGGAGGCGTGCTGGTTTTAAACACCTCTTCACAATTTCAGCGTTTCGGAATGACGGCGCTGACCGGCGATGCGGTCTCCCTTGCCCTTGTGCGCGAACTAGGGCCCTCGATTACGGCTCTTCTAGTAGCCGGTCGCAACGCTTCGGGAATCGCCTCCGAGCTTGGATCGATGATGGTTACCGAGCAAGTGGATGCGATGCGTGCCCTTGGCACCGACCCAACGCGGAAGCTGGTGACGCCGCGGGTGGTGGCGATGGTGATGATGCTGCCGCTGCTCGTCGCAGTAGCCGATTTCATCGGACTCGTGGGCGGCTTCGTCGTCGCGCACTTTACCCTTCGGCTGGGCGCCGTGCAGTTCTGGACGCGCGCTGTGAACGCGCTGGCCTTCGGAGATCTGGTACAGGGGCTGACGAAACCGGTGATTTTCGGGCTCATCATTTCGACAATCGGATGCTTTCAGGGCCTTCGCGTGAGGGGTGGGACTCAAGGGGTTGGCCGCGCGACGACATCGGCCGTGGTGATCTCTTCGGTCCTCGTGCTGGTGGTCGATTTTTTCATCGCCAAGCTGTTTTTATACATGTTCTGAAGCTAGGGAACTTCTGAATAAGTGCTCCATGTTTTGCGTGTAACGGATAAGGTGTGGGGAGCAGTGGGAGGATAGTGGCAATCATGAAGCAGAGGACACTGGCGATGGCGAACGGATTCGAGCGCTAC